>Ga0123352_10004912_pt1 | contig 19909 bp, 14 predicted proteins | sample TergutLab28metaG_FD_89700 | JGI IMG/M metagenome (GOLD analysis project Ga0123352, IMG submission 89700) | Labiotermes labralis P1 segment gut microbial communities from Petit-Saut dam, French Guiana - Lab288 P1 | ecosystem: Host-associated > Arthropoda: Insects > Digestive system > Gut ...
CGCTGTCGCGCGACGCATCAGCTGTGCAGGTTGCAGTATTTGGAACCGCAAGAAGCCCCCACTTTTCTCAGGCCATTATCTCCATAACCGTTCAACTTTGGATATAGGTGTTTTGGGTTATATTGGTTTACTTTAACATAAGGAACACTCTCCCGAAGTCTGGCACATTCCTCCTGGGACACCCTGTATATATATTGTTAGAAGTAAAACATATCTTTTAAGACATCTAAGCAATGAACGGACATGCAAAATAAGCCAGCCACTATTACAAGATCCCACAGCCTTTTCAAGTAATGCTCAAGAATTAAATAAACAAAGCATCAAAGTTATAAACAACATAAATCAGACCCATGATTTCACCCTTATAAACAAAGAAAATGCATAATAGGATGAAAAGAGACAATATTTAGACAATCCTGAGTAGGGATAAATTCTCATACTTGCCGAATAAGTCGCATAGAATGATACACTGTGCAGGAAATATAAACACACATCTACCTGAATGCTGTTCATGCAACCCATTAGGGCTCTCACCACTGATGGAGAAGGTGGAATCCTGAAGGTTCCTCTGGCCTTTGCTTGAGGGAGTACCAAGCTGGGGTTCAGGAGCCTGTGAGGCCACCACAGTTGGTTCCTGAACAGGAGTGGGTGTAGATGGCTGGCCACCAGTATCATTCTCAACTGCAGCACTTGACACTGAGTTAGAAACCTTCTCCTGTTCACCAGAAAATAAAATTTAAAAAGATCCTTTTTATCATTGTAAAAATAAAACAATAGTACAAAAGATCCCAAAAGCACACTAAATATCTCACTGCAACAATCCAAATTACTGTAACAAATTAAGGAATGCAAAACAAACTGAAAATGGATGGGCCCAAATATATCTAACTTAAAATTTTTATCTATATATTTTACCTCCTCTCTTTGTTTCACCATGAAATACACATAAGGTGGGAAGACTGGAGTTGGAACAAAACGGCCATAACCCTGTACTGCTTTCAGGTCACCCTCATCCACACAAACCCTGCCATTGACAATCACATATTCTGGAACTCCATGACATTCCATGCCCTGGAAGCAATAAAATTAAATTTAAATGAACTGATACTGTGTAAATACAATTTATTTTTCATGTACTGTATAATGTATATGAGTACTAAACTCTCGGATGGTTTAGAGACTTAAAAATACAAAAAATAGTTCTATGCACCATGCAAAATGCAATCAATTTTGTTCTGCTGGCTAAAGAATAAATGGCACTACAGAACATGACTGATAAGACTACTTGAAGCTGGAGGACATTATGGTATGGAAATGAATGTGAAAAAAACTAAGGTAATGAGAAACTCAAGACATTCATCCACAGTAAAAATTATGATAGATCAAAACAATAAGAGAACGTGGAATATTTCAACACCCTGGGTAGCCCAGTAACAAATACTGAAAGATGTATGTGAAAATAAATTAAGGGTTTCCATGGCAAAAGTGACATTCAACACGAGGAAGACCCTTTTCACATGCCAATTGGACTTAAATTTAAGGAAGAAACTAGTAAAGTGCTACATGTGGAGCATAGCTTTGTACGATGCTGAAGCTTGGGAACTTCAGAATACAAAGTTTTGAAATGCTGGAGAAAGACGCAGAAGATCAGTTACACCAATCTTGTGGAAAATAAGTGTCAAGGACACCATGAACATCCTACATACAATAAAATGAGAGAAAGTTAAATGGATTGGTCACATATTGCCTTCTAAAACACAATATTGAAGGAAAGATAGAAGGGATGGAATAATTGCAAAAAGGTGTAAGCAGCTACTGCATGAACTTAAGGAAGAGAGAAGATACTCGGACTTGAAAAAAAGAAACAGTAAACAGCACTCTGTGGAACACTTGCTTTCAAAGAGGCTATGGACCTGTCACAAGACTGATTACATAATGAATGGACTTCCCATGTTCTAGTAGTTAGCAAACACTTGTAATGAAAATATATTCAATCATGCAAGATAAGAGGTTCTCACACCATTGCTGAACAAGAATCCATGGGATATGGCACCCAATTTCAGAAGACCTTGCTCTCTCTGAAACCCTAGTACCTATGTTCCAACATGCATGGTGTCATACTGCTGAAGACATGAATTTTCACATTTAATGTTGGTCTAATTATTGCAGCTAAACAGTAGGTGTGATCGTAGTGTGGTATCAATGTTCCAGAACGGCCGTTGCTCTCCATTTTCAGGCACTTCAACCCTACAGATGGATGAATCACATTTTTCTGAAATGTCAGTACCTAACCATCAGGCTACATGGACTCACATCCCACAGCACTGCAATCTATACATACTCCATCATCAGAATTTCAAATCTTGTATGTCCAAGTTAACATGTACACCTGCCAGATGTAGAATTTCTTTGTGTTTTTAAATGGGTAAATTTCATTACATGCAATCATTACTTTCACCCCTTCATATACATTACTATGGCTTAAAAAACATTTAATGATAACCCATTAACTGCTTAGTTCAAGTGATGAAAAGAACATAGAATGTTGGCATCAAAATCTTACAAAACAAGTAAACAGGCCATGTAAATATGAACATATCAGAAATAATATTAAAATGTATCTTGCAAAAATAAACTGTAAGGATGTGACTTGGACAGATGTGCCACAACAATGGGGATTTGTGGTGGGTGTGATGAACTTACAGCTTCTATAACAACAGGAATGTTGGCAGTTCAGAAAATCCTGAGCTCCACATTTGATGGTCATTTATTACACTGATAAGACATTACAAAGGACTTCTAACTTGATCCAGCAAAGCTTACCCTTACAATGCAGTGCGGCATATCTGCAAGGGTTGCGAGGGGAGTGAATGGGGGCAGGACAAGTAGGAAACCTGAAGAGAAATGGCAGTCCATTTATGGACAAAGGCCAGATATGGGCTTTCCTAAAAGACCCTACAGTAAAAAAGCTGGAGAATTACTCAATTTGAACAGAAACCAGGTATGTATAATGACAGACCTGTTTTATTGGAAACTGTCACTTAAAAAGTCATCTATTTAAAATGGGGCTGGTAAAAAGTGCTGAGTGTGAGAGATACAAACAGGCATCTGAAATGGCCTTACACAAAGAATTTGTGACTGACAGGTTTCGGCCACATTAAGATTCAGACACCTGGTTTGATTTTTTATGACACCACGTAACTTTGTGGATGGGAATCTCTGTACGTATGGCTGCTAAACACATGAACATAAGGGATGCACAAAAGATCAATTATGGTTGAAGTGCATGGGTCACTGTGGTGCCAACCCTTCTTGTAATCTATTCTATTCCATTGTATTCCATTCTAAAGTTCAGTAACAGCACGGAATACAACATAGAGGCTACTGCCATTATATGCACCTGTGGCATTTGCAAATTTTAGTATCTTTCAAACATAATTTTAAATGGTGTTGCAAACTCTTATATGCTATGAATAAGCTATTAACCAGCTTTCTGTGGGGGAGAAAGAATAGCATATCCGGCCCATGGCCTAGCCAAAGTTTAATTGTCAGTGAGTTAATGCATATTCCTCTGAAGCATCCAGAACAGCCATGGGTCCCACCCAACTTCCTACACAGTGGGTACCAGATGTTTTTTCAGGGGTTAAAGTGAAAAAGGTGTGATACAAGCCACTCAACTCCATCTAGCACCAAGATAAAGAATGTGTGCAGCTTAACATCCACTGCTACACACATGCCTTCAAGGTTTCTTTGGCTTGTATCTAAGTGTACTTACAAGTCTTCAGGTTCAGCCAAATCATACATTGTAAGTTGCTTCTCTTCTCCCCACCAGTGATCTGACATATAACACAGTCACTGCAGTCACATATGTTACTTTTGTTTCCTTTGACCCAGCTGTTTAATTCAAACCACAACTCACAATCCCCAAAGCAATGAAGATATTTGTTCATAAGTGAGCCTGTGTTACACTCTAAGATATCACATTAAAACTGAACCAAATGAAATTTCTAAAATCTCAGTGAATTTTTTTCAAAACAGTTGAACTCACCTCAAAGATGTTGAAGTCAACTGCATGATGATGGGTTTTGGATGAAATGGTGTGAGTTTTATTTGCATCCCAGATTACTATGTCAGCATCAGAACCAATGGCAATACAACCCTGGAAAAAGATGTGCAAACTCCTTTTATTTTGTTTTACTGTAATAATTATGATTTCAAATAGTAGATGATAAAAAGTGAATCATGGGCTAATAAATTTTGGATTTCATAACACACACCCTAAATAACAATTCTGATATATAAGATGCAAAGTTTCATAGTTTTATTACCTAAGATAGTAGCAAATTATGAAATTTGAATTATAAAAATTCATTCTTTCATAATTCTCATTCTCCTACTAACTTAATACACAGATTTATCCCCCCCCCCCACCTCACTCAAAAAAAAAATTCACAGGTAATTTTCCAGCAATTACCTTCTTCCAGTGATTTGCTTCATTTCCTACAATAAACTGCTCCATAAAAATAAATATTTCATGCTGTAACTGAGAACTGCCCCTTAAAAAAATCCTAAAGAGAAACTTAGTTTTGAAAGCAGAGGTTAATCAATCATTGAATATTTTTTAAAATTCTTTGACTTCAATTACTGACATAAAATAAACATATGTTTATACACCAACCTTTCTTGGGTAGATGTTGAATATTTTGGCAGCATTTGTACTAGTGATGGCCACAAACCGTGTAGGATCCATCTTTCCTGAATGCACCCCCTTCTCCCAGATAACTGACATTCGATCTTCAACACCATTCACACCATTTGGGATCTTGGTAAAATCATTCTGGCCAAGACTCTTCTGGCTGGCAGTGAATGTACAGTTATCACTTCCGGTCACTTGAAGAACATCCCTGACAAAACCATGAGAAGACATATCTGAAGTAACCTGAACCCAAACTGTTCATACCTTATAGTCATTCATAACTTAAATATAATGTTGGCTGAAAATGAAGTCTTGTTCAACCTCACACAATCTTACACTTTTGCAAAAGTAGAGAGAGTATCAGAGGAATACAGAAGCACATTACACTTCACAGATCATTACATCTAACAGCTGTTCCTGCAGTAGATATATTAATTACATGTCACCATAAAAATGTAACATAATTAAGAAAAAATCAGTTACTATCAAAAAACCAAAGTAGTTCACACAGTTACCAGGGTATCATTTTTCATCCCTCTAAAACTTAATCTTAAAAACAATACAAATTTTTCAAAGAACCATCACCGTAACAAACTACGATAATTTACAAAAACAAATTTGTCTTAACAGTCATTTCTAAAACTGAATTGGGACAAAAGGACAGATTCACACAGCTGCATAACAATATCCTGAAGAGTTATCATCTCCAATCTTCTGAAATCCTACAAATTACAACTGCCATGTGTATCAGTTATTTCGATTCAAATAAATATCACAATATTTACGCTGCACAGGAATGTGATTTCATTTTAATTAATTCCATAAACTTCTGGTATTTTCAAAATGCCAAAATTTACTTGCTAATATGTGGAGAAGATAGGATGCAGTATGTACACAAAAACATATGTGCATGCATGCACACACATATGCACTGCAAAATAAACAGTCTTATGCCTGATTTCAGGCTTCCAATGCAAAGCAGATGAGAACCATGCTCTTCTGGGCTATTACGCGGCAGGTAGTGGTAATTCCTTACCAACATTTCAGGACAATCAAATGGTCCTTCAAGGTTGTCTCGAAAAGCTGGTATGGAATTACCACAAATTTAACGTTTTGTTCACCGTGCATCATGATATATACTTTTATTATTTAATGCTTTTTAACATAATCTGAAATTTTACTGACAACAAAATGTTTTACACTTTCAATGACTATATATACTTAAGTAATTTTAAACAATTCCATTATTTTCAGCAATACATGCACCAATTGCTGTATATACATCCTTTTGGTTCTTATTGTACAAATTACCACTACTCACCACACAATAGCCCATAAAAGAGCAGTTCTCAGAAACAGTCTTTTCTGTTGCCACACAGATACAACTCCCTCCCATCAGAATTTGGACTTCAGCAAAGTAATTACAATTCTGATCAGCAACAAATATTAACACAACTCTTACCATCAGAAGTCTATGCCAGGGCACAAATTTGAAGAATTCTTAGCACTGCTGCACCAAATAGAAACTTAGACTCTACATGAATACATAAAGCGTATAGTAAAGAAGAATAAAGAAGTTTCATGTTGTTAACACAGAACATGAGGGACGATTCAGAGACTTTGCCAAAAGCAATACACAGGTATGAAGAATCCCAAGTGACATCAGCCCTACAGAGTTTAGAACAAGGTACATATGCTACACGAAAGGAATAGGAGAATAATTCTGACAATTAACACTCTTATACAAGTATCAATTAAGACAAGTAATCAGTTTCTACTACATTTTACTATGTGAGATATTCACAGTGGTGAATACGAGAGGTTATGGTTTTTGTTAGGTGGAGAAGTACCAACATTTTGGAGGAATGTTCTGCACCATTTGCAGGGTAGAAGAGAAGTAGAATTTCTCTGTTCTACCCTGAAGATAGAGACCATTCGTTACTCCAAGCTGTTGCAACTATCTGCCAAATTACTTGGCATCACATCTCAGAAAACAGACACATTTACAAACAATGCAAGTTCAGGTTTTATGGACACATTTTGTGGCTAATCATTACAGGTAATAAGTATCACTGGTCTTAGTGGACCTTTCTTGTACTACAGCTAAGGTTAGGATTATTATATGATGCATCAGAAGGGCTTAACAGAGCATTTCTTTCAGAGCAGCCACTCTAGCACTAATTCTTAGTGTACATATCAGGGTTAAATTTTCTCACATAAGTTAGTTTTCTGCTTGATGATGACTGAGAAATAACTGAAACAGATGTTGTGCAACCTAAATTCTTCATCTCAGCCATTTCAGCAAGAGTTAATTACAAAAAATTTATGTCCTGTAAATGCTTCACAATGTTCTTGTTCACATTTATCTTAAAACTGCAACTACTAAAATTAAAACAATCATAAATATTGCTTTGAAAATAGATTGGTCAAAATGGTTATCAAATGCCAGCATTTGAAATGCTAGAAAAGGCATTAACAAATGTAAAAAGTCCTCCATGAAATACTCACTGGGCTATAGTGACTACAGCCCTGGCCAGCAACCTAGCTTGCAATCTGTCCCACCAATTTCCCTAGCTGTACTAAGGCCACCACATGTCTGGGTAAGGCAGAGCTTGCTCGCTTTTTTATTCCGACCATCACTGATGAGTCTTTCACAAGTACTTGAATTTAAAATGATTTCATTCATATTCTTTAAGAAAACAAACATATCTCCTAACGAACACTTTCATTCAGATATTTAGTTTAATTCTTCCCAAAATTTCTGTGAGGGCAGCAGCCCTGCAGTCCTTATAGGTAAGCCACCCCTGATCAGTAACATGATAGCTTCTAATTTTTTTTCATAAATCAGTACTAAAATGACTTATATGATGTGTTTCAAGCATGGGAATTTTAAGGTAATACAAGTACATCAGTCAACCCTAAGAAAAACCTTCTTCCACACCCCCCCCCCCATTCATAAATTTTCAATGCAGTTTTCAAACCTGAATAAACAATCTGATTGTGATCTGGGATATGCCTCATACATTTTGGTAGGTGGGTACTAACGTTCACTCAGGGGACCCTAAAGATGACGATAGCAGCTTTGTTCAGAACAAATCACACAGTGTCACATCCCAGAATTTCATAATGTACATACTCATGCCATAATAATCTCATTCCTACATGATCATGCAGATATTGTAAGAATGGTGCAATGCCACAGTTTCAACTGACTGGGAAACGTCAAAGAGCCTATAAAAAAAAACTTCAATACTTTGATGCAATCCCTCAACAAAATACATTTGCCACAATTAACTTCATGCCAATTTTTTAATCTGGGACTCTGAAAAAATTCAGTGGAGAAAATATGTTGCACATTAACAGACACATAACACTGACTTGTTCACAGTACCACGCTTGGGAATGTGTCTACTGTCAGAAAGAATTATAACAACATTTATCTTCTTGGAGGTGACACTTGTATACTGTGAAATTGCACTCATATGTCAGAATAAAATGTCTGAAAGGTATAAAATGGAACGTTCAATGTAAATACCAAGTCTAGAACAAATAACATGTATTCAAGAAAGAGAAGTTCGGTGTTCATATACAGCATTGTCAGTAACTTACACAGGGCCATATCAACAAAACCCAATTTAAAATAAGTATGTGCAAACATTTAAGTTCACCCTGTGTTTTGATTTATTTTAAGTATAATCACACACAAAACTAGTTACATCATAGGGTATGATAGCAATGGCTACCAAAATTTCAACATTTTCATTTTAACATTTAACATTTTTAGATGTTTCTTCTAAAACTGTTCTACAGCCTATCCATATACGAAGTAGTTGCAAAAACTGATGGCTTGAAGAAGTGATACCACACTTCAGACCAAAGCTTCAGTTCTTCTGTTTAAACTATCGTCATGTATCTGTATTCCTTGGTTCTGCATATTGTCATCAGTCAGCTGGATGTAAAAACATTTTGATTGGCATAATGAGTAATCTGATATACGTCACAACATATCCATGCACTCATCATAAGATCACATTTTGATGAGAACACCTTGTTCCAAACATGCTGAACAATGGTCATATATGTGCCACAGTCCTCATCAAGAAGTAAACAACTGTTGAATTTTATGATGTATCACACACTCATAAACAGTAATAAGTGGCAGAATTAACTATTATATGGTCTTTTTTTGTTATAGTGGGCTAAGCAACCGTGAATAACTACTGAATAAAACAGCTTCAAATACTTTTTTAAATTTTTACCCTGGCTTCTAATTTCTGGAGGTAGTTTGTTGATCAACAGACATTTCCTTGAGGCCTGACTTACAGATGAAATCAAATTTTTGACACGATGCTTCACCAACTGTAAGCCATGCCTTTCATTAATTCTGCTTTGCACATCAATGTGTGCATTACTGAACACCAAGAATGTATGGTATGGCGATGTTTCATGTACCTAAATACACACCAATTCAGCAAAAGGCTCCCAATGTTTACAGGGTAGATTCACACAGAATTGTAAAGTTCGTGACAGATTAAAATGGTACTTAACATCACATTCCACATATACGCACACCAGTAAAACTGAGTGTCTGTGTGAAATACTTTCTAATGTCCAAACACAATTAGAACACACTTAAGCTTTTGTGTATAAAGTTGTCCAGTTTGGATAAAAATCACATGTTATTTATTAATGTTTGTCAAAGATTCAACACTGAATACCATCAAAACATGTTCATCCACAGCATGCATACAGCCTGCTGGCCAGATGTGGTTCTATGAATACGAACTCTCCTCTTGAAAAATGCAGATACAAATGTATCAAGCAAATGAGGTCTTTGTAAATGACGAGATTTTACACAACCCTACGGCACATTTAATCCCAACGCTACTAATGATATGTTATTTTTCCAAAAACAAAGCTAATTAACACTCAATGTAATGGCATTTCAAAGCATAGTATAAGATGTTATTTTCTGACATTTCATATGTTTTGAAACTTCTTTATGCACAAAATATGAAAAACAAATTCCTACAAATTATTTATTGTTCTAACTGGCTACATGAAGTTTTGACTTTTTAAAAAATGGCTACAATCCAAACTGTCAAAATGGACAAACTTTACCTTTATCACCAAAATTCACATGGGCAGCCATAATTACTTATATCTAGTGACTAATTACTGTCGCAGCAGAGTTCTGGAATGTTCAGACATATCAACCATACTGCATATAACCTACATTTTCCCTCATTTTCCAGGTCCTAGCACTTACAAGGCAAGGAGATCCAAGAGTTTGTTTGGTGTATTGGAATCAGGGCGCAGAGGGGGGCTCATGACGTGGGCAGCTGCATGCTGCCAGCATCTGTTCCACTGGTGTGTCCCATCTGTGCCCAGTGAAGCAGCTATAGTCTCTCCAAACACCACCTGTCCCTGACCCCGCTTCTGCTTTATCACATCCCCTGCTGACTTGCTCATCACATGCACCACATATAGGGGAGCATCCACCTGTGTGTGTCAACATAGTGACCCTCAGCTCATGCTGTTACAATTATCTCAAAATAATGTATGTCAGTGTTTCAAGATGGGAGTGTACAAGAGTTCCTCAGAAGTATTTTAGCATAGTTCATGTGATAAATTAAAAACAGAAGGTTAAAAAGATCATTAGTTTAGCTCTCCATTCTTCTGCAACATGGTGCCAGGTCACTGGGTGATATGTGCCTGACGCTTCAAGACAAGACCACTATAATGTCCCAAAATAACAGGCAACATTCACTCAGGGACACAATGTCACTGCCTAGAAGAATAAGCAATTCAACTGTGCTGCTATGAGAGCTGAATAACTCAAATTATTAATTTAATTTCATAGTACAGAGCATTCCTAAAAAATTTTATAAATGCCAAACTGCTCTATTTCTTGCTGTTACAGAAACAAAAATTTCATCATCATCACTATCAATAACACTTGCCACTGGAACTTGTCCTAAGGCAGTTACACCTAAATCAAGTTCCCATCCTACAAACCTAACTCAATGAGGTTTGAGGTTCCCACAACAGAGACCACAAAAATTACTGTTTTCTTGGATGTGATGCTGTGTAGTTTGGTACAGAGGAACCAAACATTTCAGTGGAATTTGCTGCTGCCTTCTTCAAGGCAAAAGCACACACCACCCTGAAAATGGAGACACAACATTTCCCCAAAATACCGGTACCTATTTTCCAAACTAAATGAAGTCACATCACACCCCAAAATGAAGTAACTTTCTAGTTCTCTGAAAGAAGATCTTTTTAATGTAACTAACTCATATGACATGCCTGCTCTCCAACTGCCCTCCCACTGGGGTTTCAAGCATGTTTCTGTCTTCATGACTGATATCTAACTGTACCATACCAACATTGAGATTTAGTTATTATAAATAAACTATTTCAGTTCACAGTCAGAGCCCAGTATAGAGCCCATGAATGTCTGTGAAAAGAAATTCTCTGATACCCAGTATTTTAATTTAATGCTTCCCTTGATATACACTGCAAACTGGAGTGGAAAAAGAGCAGTGCTGTGTCAGGGTTTGAATGTGTATACAAGTAGTTTTCTTCATTCCCCTGCTAACTCTTCCATTCAAGACCTTTTTACTTTCCTTGGCACTTTGTTCTCAAACACCTCAATCTCTACAAGAAATATCAAGCTTCCAGTCTGTATCAAATGACAAAAAGTAAAATTTTCTGTATGTGTTTCAAGAAAAATAAATCCGGAAAATTTGTAGATGAATTGTAAATAAACGTAAGTACCCTTGAGACATTTTTTTTTTTTAATGTTTTTGCTGCAGCATGCTTTGGCTGAATGCAAGCATCTTCACACACACCATAACTCAAACGTTGAACAGACCACTTAATGCAGTGCCAACTTGAGTAATGGTTGGATCCCACATTATTACACCAATGTGCGATAAAATTAAAATTATTTATAATCTGGGTATCATCCCAAAATGTATTCTACTGTTACAAGATATGATAACCACAAAATTTAAATACTCACCCTGTAAGCTGTCTCAAATCTGTTTAATAACTGTGAATTTTGCATTATTAATGTGCTTTATTTCTATATTTTTATCTTCAATAATTTGCTTGCTCCCCAATACTTTGTCATATTTTTTTAAGAACTTCATACTTTTGTAAAATGAACTAGAACACATATAGGCTTATAGTTTTCCTATGTTTATTTCTATGTGAATGTCTTCATCAACACACACTTATATTTTCAGCTCATAAATGAACATGGTGGATAAAACAAATCTATATATTCCACACAATTCCAGTCCCTGTGGACATGTAGTTAAATACTGGAACATACTAAGCCAGAAATATAGTGAGAATAAAGTATCTACTTGTTTTAGACCTATGAGAAATTGGAAATTTACGAGACAAATAATAGTTTTAAAAACAGGCTCAAAAACCTTAAATATTATTCATATTTCATGCAATCAGTATGTTATTCATATAACTTCAACTTAATGCACTTCCTGTTAACAAACGCATATTGTATTATCCTATGGTATACAAAACCCTGCATGTTTTGGTTTACATACACCATTCTCAGGGAGAATCTAGAACAAAGGATTTCTCAATCAAGTACACAGGATAAGAACTCCTTTGTGTTTGATTCTCCCTCTTCAATTTCACCTGAAGCTCAATTTTCATTGTTGCTATCATCTTGTTATAAGAGTGAAATTAATTGATGGACAGATTTACACTGCTGAGAAAACAAGTTTTCTAAAAAATGGAACTTTTCAGAAATATAATATGTGGCACTTTATGAAGTAGCCACTCACTGTTCAGAGGTATGTTCCTCTTCCACCATCATGAAACACTCCAGTCATTAGACCGAATTTACACCTTCTAAGTGTCTATAAACTTTACTACTACCTGCACTAGTATGGTCTTCTATCAAATGACAATACTCCATGAGGACACAATACCCAACTATAAGGGTAAAGAAGGCTACACATCTTTCAACTTGATCATATCATTTCCATAAAAAGCAGAATTATATTTTGTAGATGCAATATAATGGGGTTGCAAGAAGTCATAGGAACTATAAAAAATTGCCCTAAAGAATGAGAAAACTGAGATAAAGGGGCATAATTTCTTACTCAGAAAGTCACCTCTTCATTGACTCAATGCTAACTCATCCACAACAAATATCTGCAACTGTCACCATTCCAAATGAAAATTTAAATTCAAAACTGATCTGACATTTTGGTAATGGCGTTTCTTTGACATCAATGGATCTGTTGTCATAATTTTGAGCACTACAGTCTCAACTAAATGAACAAGGTACACCTATACATGGTGAAGTTGATATTAAAACAGGAGGTGCTTAATTACATGCCAAGTTTTTAAGTATAAATTAAAATAACCCTTGTATAGCTTGATATTACAATAGCAAAACCTACTGCAGCACAACCTACATAATTTAAATCTTTAATGCCAAAAAGAAGTTTATAAAGATAATATAGCCAATAGCAATCTATCTCATAAAATATGGCTTCAGTTATGGCACAATCACATCCTCCATTAAAGAACAATGTCCTTAATTTTATCAAAAATGATATATGCCTGAACTTTACACACCATTCACTGCCTGAGGACAAGTGAGGGCAGACGACACACCTCATTCAGTGAAGCTTAACAGACTACTGATGGCTTGAAATTTTACCGAACATTCATCACTCCAAGGATGGGTACCTTACACAGAACTAGTGGTACACCTACTAGTACAATGGGTGAGATTTATGTATGTCACAGCAGTGACTGCACAATGTCACCAGACTGCACCATTAAACAACAAATATGGATTCAAAAGCCCATGCCAAAAGCAAAATTTGGAAATAAAACTATTTATTGCAGTTTCTAATTGTACCACAATAGAATAGAGGAATGAAACAAAAAACTTGTTTTTGACAGCAAAACAATCTTTGGTTTCTGCAAAATGTAGGAAACCTTTGGCTGGTATCTTAAAAGCATCTACGGTAGGATGTCTTTATATAGATCCATGTCACACACTTGTACAAAATATATAAAACATTGGCTATGATACTTCCCAACACACACACATAGATGGAAAAATAAGGCATTCCAAACCTTCCAACATAAATAATAAAGCTATTTTGAGAAAGTAATGTAACAGACATCACCACTAATTAGCCAAGGAAAATGGGCAGAATTTTCTCTTATCTGTAAGTGGAAACAGTGTCACTGTGTCTTAAAACGTTGACAATTGAAGAGCTGTGTCAAGATGACAGTCTTTTGGGACAGGATGCCACAGTCTGGTACATAGGAGTGAGCAAAGTGGAGGAAACAGTTGTGTCCAACCCCAGAAGCTCACAATCTTGACAACCATTGTCATGAGAACCGCATGTATAACATGAAGAGGTCTCCAATGAAGAATGACTAAGGGTTTTATGCATTTCCATTCTGTAAACCATACAATTCTCTGTGTGTTTTTTTTTTTTTTGACATGTTTGGAACCATACTTTAAGTAAGACTTAGTAATCCTGCTGTCATCTAGGTGTAAATGAGTTACTTAACATTCATTCAAACCTGCAGCCCTAATAGAAACAATGTGTATCACCATCTTTGTACAAATCTACATAGCACTTTTTTTCTGAATTAGCCACAGCACTTAATTTATCAGCAAACAGTAGAAAACTACTCAGAACATCTGGCAACACAAGTGATCAAAGTTCATCAGTACTATGTGGGATTATAGGACAAAAGCTATACCAAACATGACTCAAACCATGCAATTTACCACACCACCAGACAGGCTTACAGGAGCAATACCTGGCAGTTAACATGTTGATATCACCCCCATAATAAAGCTCAAAGTCATAACTGACCTCATCTTCAATTGAGTTATGTCCAACACTGTGACTGCAGGGAACACTTGGGCAGTCAGTGGTGTAGCTAAGGTTGTGGTGCCTGAGGCAAGTACCACAATAACAGAAATTATAGAAATTAAGAACTTTAAAAAAATTATAATTGGTTACTGAATTTCCTTTTATTTTGTTTAATAACTTGAAATTTGTTCAGCACAAGTCAATTTTTTTATTTATAATATTCATTCTGCCACCCCTTTGGATCAGCCACCCAGGGCGACCTTGCCACTCACCCCTCACCCCCAAGCTATGCCCCTGTGTGCAATTAACTGTTTATGAGAAGCTGCAACAAAGTACAGGGAACAGAAGCGCCAAAACACTTAATTCATGCAAAATACAACAGTGCAGACTGCAAATTGTGGCAAATTAAGATGTGTTGAAGCAGGAGTTGTGATCACCTTTATACAAAACATAACTGTGAGACAATAAGCAAGACACTAAGGAATGAGTAAAGTGCAACTCATACTCCTACAACAAAAATGAAACAGAACTTACAATAATAGTCAAGATATTGAAAATTTTACAGTTGACAAGTCCACAGATGCATAATCAAGAATTTCAGAATGACATTCCCAGCTTCAAATACATTCCCAGCTTCAGTTATACATTAAACTATATAAATCAACATTAATCTGCATAACAAATTATTAAGTGCACAATTTTGCACACTATGTTACAGAAGTACTTATGACCAATTCACTTTGAAGAGATGAAGGTATACAAAAAGTATCCAAAACAGGTTTAAATCAACTGTATCCTTATCAATACTTGCGTGTTTGGTCTCCCAAAAAGGCCAAGAACAAGACACAGTTACATAAAATAATTTTTATTTCATGTAATTTTACACCTCTGAATTCTGATTCTATATTTTGTTACTACAGAGGCAAGGGAAGCATTAGCTACAACAAGAGAAAACACTATGTTTCAATGAAACATGCTAAAACCGAAAATGATTTCTGCACTAATTTTTGGTTTCCACAATACTGTGAGCCAGTGCATAGAAACCGCGATGGTCCTAAAGTGAAGGAAACATTTATAGCAAGGTAAGAGTATTGGTTCATTTTAAACCCTTATCCCTGCAACTGCTGAAAGAAACTGAAAAGTCTAAAGCTTCTATTTTCAATTCTGTTACAACTAATCTCAAAAGTAGTGTCAATAATGAAAGTATAATGACAATGAATCCACAACTGAAACTTGATGCATGTCACATACACCTTGACGTTACTGTTTAGTGAAAGAACAAGCAAATCGAGAGATGAGTCTGAAAATGAGTTGCCCAAGAGTCTTAAATCTGAGATACTTGAGTCCTGAATCTGAGATGCCTGATAAAGAAGCAAACATTTATATAACTATCCCCCTTAGAGATAAGAAAGGGGCTTCACCATGTAGATATGAATATTACATTATTCACAGACGTTATCTACGTTTCTAAAGCACAAGTAGCATTAGCATAACCTTCACTGGGAATGAAGGCAAACACAAGAAAATAAATGTAACATTAGGCACAGTCACAGCACTTTTTACAACCTTCATCTCTTCAAAGTGAACATGGCAATACTCACTTTGCCAAGAACTCCATCAGGGTGTCTGGAGTTGTGGGATCATCTCTCAGAGGCGGGCTCATCACATGTCCGGCAGCATGTCTCCAGCAGGCATGCCTATGATGGCTTCCATCCGTGCCCAGTGCAGCAGCAATAGTCTCACCATACACTTGGTAACCTTTACTACGGGCTGCGCCCAATACAGACCCTGCTGACTTACTCATCACATGCACTACATACAGTGGACAACTTACCTATGACAAAAGCATGCAAACGTATGTTCCAACTACATTACACTTCATAACATAAAACAGTAATGAACTTCAACCATAAAAATTAGTTCAACCTTAAATGATTTGGGATTTTTCTTTTTACCATCTGTTATAGGAAGAATGGCTTCAAGTCTTGAGATTTGGTAGTTTGTGACATCTCCCACACATTTTGCTGAAGTTCATTCGATCACAGATAAAACAAAAATCTGGTGCATTCCTAACATGCAAATGCAATAGTAACCACATTTTTCATTATTCCAAAATGAGCAACACAATAATGTAAAATATTGCATAAAAAAGCATTAAAAAGCCAAGTAACATCTGTCCATGCTTTGAAAGTGACATCATACTGTGAACATCAAGGTCTATTTGAAGTGCATACAGCAAACACAAATAAAATTCACATTCTTCCAGATAATGAACAACAGTAACCTAGCTGAAACATCTCTAAATACAAATTCCAGCTACTAAAGCTAACAAACCACTACTGGAGCAAGTCACCTTCAAGAGTGTGCAGCCAGGATATTCTTCACTCATTCGTGATTAAGGATGTCAGAAACCAAATGTCCAGTTAACCAACTACTTACTTAACTAACACACCCCAAATCTGTAACAATATGAACACAAAATACTGCAACTGGACACAATCCCTGAGCCTCAATTCACACTACCAAACCAAACACAGTACTATTATTCTTCAAATTTCATCACTGCTCTGAAAGCCTTTGTTATTTTCATTTCTGTTGACTACTACTAAGACATCTCAATTCTGATGTGTTCTCAATGATTTATTATGACTTTCCCTCTGTTTCTGATTTAGTGACAACTTTATTACATAGAACTTTCTTTCCTGACCAATAACTTTACTGAATAAGATCTGAGGTTCTCATGACAGACTACAAACCATAGTTCGGATACAACACCACAAAATCTGGTATAAATTTTGTTGTGAGATGTACGATTTGAATAGACTACAGTGAACTGAAAATCCACTACAGAAATGTAGGACTCTACATATCTTGCTACATTAATTAACCTCAAACAGTTTTGGGATGCTAATAATGCTTAATAATAAATTAAAATAGGCCACAGTACTTCTGTCACCCTAACTTCATATATAATAATAGCTCTTGATCTGAGTTGATGTAGTTATTAAAGCGCTGCATACCAAAAACTGCATGCCCAGTTAACCCATCACTGAACATTGCACTGATGACTGACAGTAATAATCTCACTTAGAAACTGCAAATGATGTGAAAACAGAAATGTTTTAGTTCTCTTCCTGTAAGGAGATTCAACAACAGATTCCTATCGTTGCAATTTTTTTATCCAGATACTGAATGCAGTAGAATTCCTTCAATCCAGCATCCACAGGAGCAGATGGAAGCTAGGTTATAAAATATTCTAGATTCCTGAACAATACCTATACTGATCTAATGTCCTATAGATACTTTTTTGTTACTGTTTCTATACTTGGGCTGCACAAGCAATCAGAGGAGTATTCCAGTTGGATATCTCATTCAGCTCCTTGTTCTGTGTTGTCAGGGTCCCTTTCTATTTTTTTCTGTAGTCCCTTCAATTTCTATCAACAATGCTAAAGTATCAATAGACTGTGGATCACAAGTCATCACAGTTGAAGAAGCTGATGGTGTAGGAGGTAAGGGGTCAGCAGACAATGCAGTGGTCAATTTAGAGCCACTTTGAAGCCTTGTAACTAATTTCCTCAACTGCCAGAACATTAGGATTTCTGGTAAATCAGATTCCAGATTAAAAGAAATTTAATAGTACAAACTTATACACCCCTCAATCCAACTCAATGTGATCAATGTACCACAAGTAATGTAAGTACAATGTGAAGTTCTTACATTTTTCATTATATTAGAGCAGTAAACCAGTACAAGTAATCAAATGTTGTAGTCCGGTGAGCAATATGTACATATCCTTCATGTCTGGATAACACAGCCCAGAGACAAGCTATTCTGACTGAGGGTTTTGTGGCTTCCCTCACTGCCTACAGGCAAATGTTACACCACAAATAAAATTCAGGACATAACTGCCTCCTTCCACATCTTATTCAATTTCTTATTCACTTATCATCTCCAATTTCAAACCTATATCTTCTGAGCTACTACACTGACACAAAGGGAAAGGTACAAATTCATTACAAATTTCTAACACTGACAATAACAATTGAGAAATATCAAGAGAACATAAAACAAAGCCCAGACTAATTCAAGATAAAATTCTAAAATGAAAAAAGCAATATAAATGACCATATCTTAGTCTCAACAGTCATGCTGAATAAATCCTGCACTTTTGCAAACACCTGCATTTACTTCCTATGTATATTTCATTTAGTGTAAGTATTTTTCCAGTAACCTTTAGAGAATATTTAGCCTTGTAAATACAGTTTATATTAATTAAGTTGCAACTGTCTGAGTATGTGATTATACTACCTGATTTGCTATAACACATGCTCTGTTAACTGCCTCTGCCTCTACATCTTCAGGACGTGACAAGGCGTGTCCTTCTGGTCCTGTCACACCTTTTGTCAGCAACTTCTTTGTATTCTGCAACACAATGAACACACTATCAACTGCATGGAAACTGTTTTCATCAAACTGCAATCTGAACTTTGTTTATCTTATGTATGGCCACAATTCTTGCAATCTGACACTGAAAATTGTCACGTTTTTTAAAATCAAAACTGATGTTATGTAAGATAGAATTTGCACAAAATAAATGATGGACACTACACATACATGAACCAGAAGCATTAACCAAATTATATCACGAGAGTCATACCAAAAGTCATGAGCAACCATTTTTTGCATGCAAACCGGGAATAGCAGACGAAGGAGAGTATGGTGGTAGATGGAACCAGCTGTTGTGTTATCCTTGAGTGTCTTGTGACATCAATAGCTTGCATCATGTGACCAGTATCACTCCTAACAAAATGGCCTACAACGATATGTCGTTTTGAGAGCGTGCTGTCATCGAATTTCTCGTTAAAGAGGAAATCCCTGCTGCAGAAATTCACCAGAGACTTCAGCGTGCTTATGGAAGTGTGTGCATGGGTGCGAGCAGTGCTCGAAGATGGGTGAAACATTTTAAAGATGGGAACACAAGCATCCAAGATCAGCCTCGGAGCGGTCGCCCTCGAACAGCCTCAACTTAACGCAACAAGGAGAGAGTGGATGAGATCATTCAAGACAACAGGCATGTGACTGTGGCCCTGTAGCCCTGATCTGGCACCCTCCGACTACCATCTTTTCAGATTTGTGAAGGATCAGCTGCGCGGACAACGTTATGAGACAACGGAGGCAATTCAGAAAGCAGTGCGTCAGGGTCTTCGGATGGCTGGAACGGAATTTTACAGAAGGGGAATTTTCAAACTCCCAGAATGCTGGGAGAAATGTGTACAAAGAAGTGGCGATTATGTGGAAAAATAAAGAAAGGTCTGTAGATTAA
>Ga0123352_10004914_pt1 | contig 19907 bp, 15 predicted proteins | sample TergutLab28metaG_FD_89700 | JGI IMG/M metagenome (GOLD analysis project Ga0123352, IMG submission 89700) | Labiotermes labralis P1 segment gut microbial communities from Petit-Saut dam, French Guiana - Lab288 P1 | ecosystem: Host-associated > Arthropoda: Insects > Digestive system > Gut ...
AAACATTGCATATAGTGGTATGTGCAGTTTATGGTAACTGGTCAGCTGCTGTCAGCACAGAAACATTGCATGTAGTGGTATGTGCAGTTTATGGTAACTGGTCAGCTGCTGTCAGCACAGAAAATGAGCAAATTTGAATTAATGATCTTAGTTTCTTAAAACGTTTTCTTCAAGAGTGGCCATTTTTTTTATATGGAATTTTGATTGATGATAAGGAAGGAAGACTGCATATCATATTTAGGGGTCAATAATGGGCAAGAAGAGGAAACATTTCCATTGTCCATGAATTTATGTATTTTTTAGCATCATCCTTCTTTTTGAATGTAAATTTCACATTAAGGCACTGCTCAGTACTACCTTTGTGTTTCAGTTAAATGAACCAGGGTCAGAGACAAGTCTAGATTTGGATATTGTGGAGCTTGACTTCACTTTCTATGGAGGTCAGATTTCTTTACAAATAAATGATCAGACCACCCATGTGATTATATATTCTGAGTGAGTATATTAGTGAATAAAGTAACATGCATTTAAATGCATTAACAGTAATCTCTAACTGACCTTGAAAGTGTTACTGAAATTAATCTGTCATCAACCGTGTAGGATCAGTGCTACAGGATGGCCCAGAATAGCACTTTTATTTAAAACTACCTCCATTTTATTGTACTAATTTTTAAAAAGTTTATGCAAAACTGGTGATCACCATATTAATTCACTTTTCATCTCTCTAGCATAATCTGGTCAAGGATACAACACTGCTTACTCATGTATTAATTGCCCCACAGACAGAGAGAAAAACCACTTGCTGTAGTAACTGGTAATATAACCTCAAATTATACTGCTTCTTTAATGCCAGTTTGTGTTCCAGTGCTCTCTAAACTGTGTATTCTGCAAAACTGTGTTGGTGTTGAAAAAACTTCTTGCACTATGCCAAATTGAATGTTTCAGGCACAGTAAAATTCTCATTTATAGTTTCTGTGGCCTCTAAATAGGAGCATTGGGTTATACCTTAAGTGGAGGAATTTAACACAGAGTAAATTATTGTGGATTGTCCAGTGCACCCTAAAGCCTTGGTACAATGGAAGTACAAGTGTACTTGCCAAACAGTGCACTTATCAAGCATCTCCTCAAAAAGACCCAATTTCCCTTTTTGTGGCTAGATTTTTTCCATAGCTGAACACAGGAAAGTAACATGTGAACAGTTAAATATGAAACTGGCCTGTAGACCACATCTGTAAATCCCTGAAGCTGTCTTTCTTTCTTTCTTTCTTACTTCCTTTATTTCTTTCTTTCTATTCTCTCTCTCTATCTCTCTCTCTCTGTCTTTTTAAGTCCTGTTTAGGGGCAGACCAGACTTAACATTTTCATTTTCTGTTTTCATTTTGTAAGAAGATTATTTCATATTGGTTACTACTTATTCCTTCTCATGTTGTATTTTAAATTACAGTTATTATGTATTCCTAAAGGAAGTAGAGATTCTAAACATAAACTTCATGCACATAATTGTGTCTTTGCCCATGTAATGTTAAATGGCACGGTAATACTTTTCAGGTCAAAGAGCAGACTTGATGAGATTAAACGTCTCAACAGAGATAGAGACCGCAGATTCTACATTGTGACTGAACACTGGATCTTTGAGTCAGTGAAAATGAAGAGCAGGCAAGATGAGTATAATTACTTTTTGTAATGGTAAGTTTGTCCTGCTTTTCTGAATATTTGTTATTTGTAATTTAGGCATATCAGGCTGTTTCAAGTAATCAGCATTAGAGGAAGTTCACTTAAAAGCTGCCACATATTTATAATGGCAGAAAAGCTTTTCCTCACATTTGCAGAATGTTTGGAATGGATGAATAATTTCAGGATTTTAAATAGTACTTAACCCTTCAGTTCTAGCCTTCATATACTGCATTATCTTTTGCAGCAGTTCATTCAAACTGCTCTCCCATGAACAGTTTAATAGATATTATTGTATCATTGTATCATAGATAAAGATGGAACTTCTTTTATTGATGTATAAAGGTAGTTCGTATGAAGGCATATGGGAATGTGAGGTATAGCCCATGCAGACTTAAGTTTAGCACTAGATACAGTTGAATGTTTTACATCATTCTCTGGTCTCTTTCCCCAGGGATACAGCCCCCAGTACCCATTGAATAAGAGGCTTCATGAGCCCTGTAGCCAGCCTGTGCTTTGGAGAAGAGATAAATCATACGCCCCTGCCAGGAATTGAATCACGTTTCCTTTGTCATGCAACATATAGCCTAGTCTCCATACAAAATGCATTAACATGACTTCTACATTTATTAGTTATTTTACATCACACTGGGTATCTGAAGATTATCATCCAATTTAATAATTTTTTAGGACCTGAGTAACATGAGTGCAGTGCACGAAACCATAAAATAATAATCAAAATGTGAACATAGTTTAAACTTGACAATACTATCAACTTTGCAAGAAAATTTGGTATTGTAAACATGGAATAAGATCCTGAATCTTTTGTAGGGGAACCTGAAGAGCAGAGTCATATGTTCAACTGCAGTGTACAAGTGGGATTGGCAGAAACAAAATTGCTCAGTTGCTTGATTATGTGTTCCTTCAGATTTCTGTGGGCAGAAAGCAATGCAAACTTCTTATGTCATCACCTTCCTATTCTTATGTAATGTCATAATAAGTTTGATAATGTGGGTTAATGTTTATGACCCCTAGAACAAGCACCAGTTACCACAGTTGGAGTTTCTGACTGTCTGCTGAAAGTACTGTTTTTACAGCAAAACTGAAATGATGCTGGTTGCATTTTTAGGCACGTTTACAAAATTTCAAAAGGCAATTATTAGCTTCATTGTGTCTGTCTACCACATGAAACAACTGCTTCCACTGAACAGATTTTAACAAAATTTGATATTTGAGTATTTTTTTAAAATCCATCAGGAAAATTCAACTTTCATTAAAATTTGGCAACAATAATGGGTAATTTACATGATTATATATGTACCTTATGATAATACCTTGCTGAATTCTTCTTGGAATGATAAATGTTTCAGACAAATTTGTAGAGAAAATCAAAACACATTTTATGTTCAGTACCTTTTTTCCCAGAAATCATACTGTTATGAGATAATGTGGAAAAATGTTATAAAAACAGACAAGTCACAGATGACAGTATGATAGGCACGTGTGCTTTGCATGGAGGATAACTAAGTCTACAAACACATATTCAGAATGTGTTATATTTACTGCTTTTCCATAGCAACATTGATTACACAAATGCACCTCAGTGTTACAATATGTGTACATTACCTATCTTGTTTGTACATCTGTGCACCATGAAGATATTCTGCAAAGTCAGACTATTGCCCCCTTGAAGACTAAAATCTACCTACATTTTTTATAACCATTCAATTCATACCTTACAGACCACCCAGTGTCTTGCTGGTAGAAAGACCAGTTGACCGTATACAGATACGATGGCTGTTTATTGTAAGAAATGTACAGAAAACATCAGCTCTGTGTAGTAAAATGTAGCATTTTTAATATTAAACGGATAGTTTTAAACATTTCTATTTATAAATACTGAGATATCTGAAGTCCTGTGAATCACTGTGTTAGGGGAGGATGGTAGTAGCTCATAATAAGATTATTGCTGATGTTTGAGATGCAACCTGAGAGGACCTTCCAAGAACAACTGAAGTTGTTCAAAATTACGACAACTCCCATGATGTACCATGCCATGCCATAGGTGAACCTGTGACTGAATTCAGAGTAAAGTACTTAAGAGTAATTGTTGTATTTGCAGAGAAGAAGAAACTAGAGCTGTGAGATATAATGTAGGGAGAGCAGAAAAACGGTTACGTTCTGACCCCTTATCTCCTACTCCATCAACTTCTTCAGCTATGAGGACTCCAGAAAACACAGAAGAGGACTCTGATGACCTTAACCAGCAGATGAAGGAGATATCCAGATAGAATACTCCTCTGACTAGTTTTACAGCTCCAGTACAGGAGCAGTAACAAAATATTACGTGTAAGAACTTATATCAGTATAGGTACCATCTGATAATCCAGAATGTTTGATAATTCAGCACCTGTCCAGTCAGGTTGATGAAATTTTGCTGTACTTATTTCCCATAAAACTTTATCCAGACTTTTCTGTTAAACAGTTTGCCCTTTGGTTACTTTTCTACTCCAGTTTAGTCACTTATTTGCTCACATACTGTAAAACCTCCTGAGAAGCAGGCTGAAAGAAGAGCACAGTTCAGTATAGTGTATTTTCATGTTCCAGTAATAATTATTGGCTCATGCAGTTTACTTGTGAGGTACGGCTTTGTACTATATTTTGTGTGTTGATGAAGAGCTTCCATATTGGGGTGGAAAGAAATCCTGTTAATAGTGATGTTGGTTTTATTGAGAGGTTCAGTATCATCTCAGTGGTCTTGTAAGTCTCCAACCCTCATCATTCCACTTCTTGACTGGCACTTCACTGACAGGTCTTTTCACACCAATATTTACTTCTATATGCACTGGATTACTCAGGTCTATAGAAAATTGGTTGTTGTGTGGGCTGTACTCTTGGTAGTAGTTGTCTGGAAAATATGTAAACAAAAGTTTATATATTACAACAGTGTGTATACTAAAAGATGCTGTACTGTAGTTTTTCATCTTCTGCCATGTTTACAACTTCTAACAATGCATGATTTCAGGCTTCTGCCACAAAGTAAGTGAGAACTACGTTCTTCTGGGTTATTACGCAGCAAGTAGTCATTTTGGATTGAAGATGGGACCAATAGGTTGCCCCAAACGTCAGTAAGAATTTACCACTACTCACTGCTCACTAACCCAGAAAAGCACAGTTCTCAGCTTCCAACAAACCAGATTCTTTGAAATATGAAGGGAGGATTTCTTCAGTGTGAGTAGGTGGGTTCATTTGCTACTATGTTAATAAAAATATAGTAAGGAAACACACACAGTCACAAGAGAAACAATACAGTTAAGTAGTATTACAAAAACCTTAGAAACATAAGTAATTTATTAAAAAATCTTGTTATGCTGAAACTTTGTAAAAATGTGTGACTGATTGTTAAAGTTTCAGTGTTTTGTGTGTCAGATTTGTTTGAGCATTATGTAACTTCTGTTCACCACGCTGATGAAGAGAAAAGAGGAAAGGAAGTGAAGTGCATTGTAATTGTAGAGATAACTGTATCTAGTGTTTGCTGTCATAGCATGCAAGCAGATCTCTATAATCTTTCATTGCCACACATTTTCATACTCGTTGCATTACTTGGCTGTCGTATACTGAAGGACACTGAATTCTCATTATTGCATATTTGTAAGGACCTCAGTTTTTTTTCAACTTTTAGCTGAAGTGGTATCATAAAAGTAAATTAAATGATAATAAAATTGTATTAACCTTTAGATGCCTAACGTTAACTATAGTTGACGTACCGCACCGCTAACCTCCAAAGTTGTATTTTATATATTTATTCAACAAATATAGGTACCGAATATTTTAAACATGGTGTATACTCTCCGTTTTTTTTTTCTTCGAAATGCAGTTTGTTTCATAATTCTAATGTATTTGGTTCCCGTATTATTCACATTTTATATACAGGATGTGCTAAAATTAAAAAAATAATTCCAGCACCAAAAGGTTAATTATAATTGTGTGTGTGTGTGTGTGTGTATGTGGGGTTCAGTTGGGGAGAGGTAAATCATGCATTCATATAAATGTGCGTGTGCATGTGTATCTTGCTTACTTGTAACTTAGCATTCATTGTGTTTTCTTGGATTTTGCATGCTGTAGTTGGAATGTACTGGCACAGGAAACTAGTGAACACACAATTTATTTTAACCCTGTATGAAAGTTATCAGATGTCAGATCCATTACAAATTGAAAACCAGACCTGTGAAGTTGAGCTTGGAGATGATGTGATTTAGCATGGTCTGATCCATTACAGTTTTCACTTTGGTTGTTGAATTCATCATGAGGCTGCGTTTCATCCGACTAATTAGAGGTAGAGTGTACTCAGATACATGGAGTGGAGTGTCATCAGAACCAAACTCCTATAACAGAAGTCACTTGAGTCCATTAGAGTCCAGTCTCTAACCCAATAACCTAAATCTTTGTGGAATGAAGTAAAAATTCAATATATACAGTCATTTTCCCATCAGTAATACAATTATGAAAATATAGCTACAGCTACACATCTATGTAAAAAGTAAATTCTTGACTTGTATGCAGAGATACTCAGAGACAGGCTCGAAAACTGATTTTGGGCCCTAGTCCAACTATGAAGACCAGATTATTGTCCTTTACAGGACACAGTCCAGGGTTGTTACTGGTCTTCTTACTGGACATAGCATCCTGAGAAGACATCTTTATTTAATGGGGTGACTAATCCCTCATGCAGGAGGTGTGATACCTCAGTCCACATTCTGTGTGAGTGTGAAGCCTTGGCTTCACTCAGACATGTATATCTCCGTTCCTTCTTTTTGGAACCTGAGGATATTAAGAGTCTTAAGTCTTGGGGCCATCTGAAACGTTTGTAAAAGAACAGAGCTTCCTTGAACTAGTATCATTATGGGGCACAAAGGACCCATTTTAAGGCCTAGGTGCATCGGGACATAAGGGCTCGAACCCAATTGCTAATCTATATCTAATCCAAATCTATATGCAAAGCAGCTAAGGAACTGAAAATTTTTTAACAATAAACCAACTGTATATTAATCAAACACAACTCATATTTGTTTCAAAATACAAATCCAGCTGCATGGTTTGGCCATTTAACTAATATTTGTCAGGCTGTATGTATACACACACACACACACACATATATATATATATATATAATAAAGTAAAAAGATAAAAACTTAAGGCTGCAATTAGTATTCTCTCAAGGTTGAGATCTGAGTCTTGTTACAGGTATATTTAACATCAACTGTAAAAGTCAAATATAAAAGTGCAAAAATTACAGTCATAAGATCTTTTCATGTATTATACATATATGTAAAAATGATGGCTGGGGTGTATCTTTACATCATATAGGAACGAATCTGATCTTGCTGAACAAAGTAAATTTGAAGGCAGTGCTGAAGCATAAAATAGCCAAATTCTTGGACATGGTGTCTGTGTTGGAATCATTACTTGTAATTTCCAAACTTTTAATTAAAATGTGAGTATTTAGATTAAAGTGAATCAATTTGTGTGATGAAATGTTGCTTGTAAATGTTGGTTGAAGTTTCAAAATTGGAGCTGTTTTATGATAAAACTGTTAAAATATTTGATTTTTGTAGTTGGATTCTGATGTTCAGTGCATCACTTGTGCTTGTAGTCTTGCTGCCTGCTGCACTGTCTTAGTGTGTTTAGGTGAAACGAGGGAGTGTATATTTATGCGTCATCCCTACCTTCAATTTTACTTTGTTTGACCAGATAACCCCTGCCATCATACATATATGTGTATCACATAAAAGTATCTTATGACTGTAATTTTTATACATTTATACTTACCTTTTACAGTTGATATTAAATACACATGTAACAAGATTGAGATCTCAACCTGGAGAGATTATAAACAGCAGCTGGATTTATATCTTGATACAAATATAAGTTGTATATGACGGACATATAGTTGGTTTATTGTTAATATTTATGACACAACAGGATGAATCACCTTAGGATTGAACATTTTTTTTTATGTGGGGCTTGACACCATCTCTGATAATAGTGTTCTGCATCTAGTAATAAGAAGTGTGGACAGAGATCAACACGGAACTTGAATAATCCAGAGTAATTGTGTTTGCTGTAAGATTGTGTGACTGCTTGGTTCAGTAATGTCTTTCAAGAAGGATACATATTATAAAGTGACATATTAATTGTTTATAGATGACAGAACTTGTTATTAATTTGTCGCAGATGCACTAGTACTACATGTCATTTTAGTACATGTCAATTCAGAAAGCAGTAAAAGCATATTAGTTTGAATAAAGGTGCTCAGAATTCACCAAACTTTCAGAAAGAATCTAGCTCTCAGTCCCTCTGTTTCTATATTGAAAGCTACTGAAAGTTCTGGTATGGTTCCAGTTTTTCTTACTTGACATTCTCTCTTGTAGCAGTTATTGAGTGACCAGTGTGTGTGTGTAAATTACACCAAGATGACTATATTCAGTCCATGATCTAGTAGAGAGCAAGTAATTCCAGTTCTCAAGACACTACATTATAATTGTCAGGCATATCATTTTAATGTTGACTGCAGTTTGCAACAGTGTATATTGTACAATTTAGATGCAGGCATTATGTGGAAACACATACATATAGCAAGTGTTTGTAAACTGTGTGTTTAATTACAGTTGATGCACTTACCAGACATTTTCCACTAACACAGTATGCTCTTTTGTCAAGTACTCCACGACTGCAGTCTGTCCCAAATGGAAACCATCCATCTTCTCCATTAACCATATAAAACCTATGATTTACTTCATCATCTTGGCAGGCTACACGACATGGGCGATCAGGATCCTCTGTGTTTAGAAAGTGTATATATATATACTCTTTTATTACAGTATGTCTTCATTCTGTATAGACTCTGAAACACTGTACTTTTCAAATTCTTTTATACTGTATTATGATAAGTATTTATGTATCTGCAGTCCTGTAGGCCACATTAATTCCCCCAGTTTCTGTGGTACAATATTTGTAAAAGTCACCAACCAAATAACTAATTCCATGGAGTAAAATCATTCTTGAAAAGCTGTTAGGTCCTCATGTAGTCAAAAAATGAAACCCAAAGGTTTTTTCCTGTGTTAACATTGGTCTGCCATTTGTCCCTGCCCAGAGCCAGATCAGTTCAGTCTATGCCTTCCCATTCAGTTTCTGCAAGATCTATTTTAATATTGCTCTCCCACTGATGCCTTCATCTCTCAAGTGGCATCTTTCCTTCACGTTGCCACAACAAAATCCTGTGTGCATTTCTGCCATCGTCCATATATGTCACATGTCCTGCCTGTTTCATCCTTCTTGATTTTATTGCTGTAATAATGTTTGATGACAAGTACAGATCACAAAACTCCATATTTTGCAATTTAGTCCAATCTCTTCTTACTTTCCCCCCTCTTATGCCTAATATCTTGCTCATTATTATTATCTCAAGCATCCTAAGCCTCTATTCTTCCTTTAATATAAGAGATGAAGTTGTACAGTGGTAGAAAGCACGTAAATAATTCATTTTGGGGTTTATAGGTTTTCATAAATTTTGATGCCATCAAAATGAACCTGTTTACTAGTACCATTCTTATATTTGTGCCTTTTGAGCATGATTCAACCAGAAACAGCATGCAATCATCTGAATATTATTTTGAAAGTATTTATCATTTACTGTGTATAAAGACTGTAATTTGAGAATTGCTTCATCATGGGGTATCTTCTTAGTATAAGAGTGTACATGTTTTGGTTTTGGGATCACCATCAGTGCACCCATATGGAAGTATGACTTTGGAAACTACCATAGGTTTTTACACTGATTGACAGATGACAATATTGCACATAATATAACCATCAGTAGAAGTATTCATTTTCTAGCTTTGTTTTTTCGCAGGTGCATTCATTTCCATAGTTTTTCAGTTTTGTCAGATGAATGTGTGTTGCATATGCTGAATGTTTATTATTGGCATGTGTGTATATGATTTGCTCTGTGTATTGGGTTTTCAGTGTCTAACCTGTTTGACAAATATGTAGCTTGCTACAATCATGACATAGGAACATATACGAGTATATACCACTTCTATCATGAATACCGGTTTTATGAATGGCTTCTAGTTTTTATTGGTAGAGTGATTCTAAATGTTACCTCTGAATCTGTGTCTTCTAAGTATTTTTTTCATTTTCCTGGTTTTATGGGAATTATATCAGATTTATTTTGGTACTTCATCTACCATGTTGTTGTTGTTGTTGTTGTTCTTGTTGTTGTTGTTGTTATTGTTTTTTATGTGGGGTTATTGTTTTTGGGTTTTACTTTTTAGGCACATATCCAATATTGTGAAAAGTGACTAATTAGCCTTGTCATGTATGCCCATCTGTCATCTGTATGAAATAACTGCTCCTACTGGACATACTTTGACTAAATTTGATATTTGAGCGTGTTTCAAAAATGTGCTGAGAAAATTCAAGGTTGATTAAAGTCTGGCACGAAAAACACGTACTTTACAGGAACACCTTTGTACATTCATGATATCGCACAGAATTCTCCTGAGAATGAGAAATGAGAAAATCAGTACCCACATTACATGTTCAATAACTTTTTCTGAAAAAAAATGCTGTTTATGAAATAATGTGGGAAAATATGGTAAGAGCGAGACAGGCCACAGATAACGATATAATACAGCACAGAAAAGATATAAGGATACAGACACACTCATAATATTTACTACATATTGCTTTTCCATAGCTACAGTGGTTACGCAAATGCACCTCAGTGTTGTGTTATTTGTAAAATACCTCTCTTATTCTCTCCAATTGCAGTATTAAGTCTTAGGGGATTTATTACTTTCTGCAGTATGTAATATTGTTTTCATTTAATTTTGCTGTATATTTGGAGTTAGTGAGAAGTCACATATATGATTGTCCTCTGTATATAGTAAGGATCCAAGCATTGTGTATTTTTTGTTATTGTTTCTGTGACTGTTTTGGTACTGTTATAAATTATGAGGATGTCATTTACAAATATGGTATAGTAATTTATAGTATTGTTCTGTATACTGTGTTTAACTATGTAATTTGTTCTCAAGATGTACAAGAATGCTTCTGCTTTAGTCTGTTAATGGGAGATGCCATAGCTACTCCTTGATTAGATTTAGAATAAGATCAAATGAATTGAAAATAATTTTGGTTTTGTGCATTTCTAAGTATTTTAATATTTATTTTTTTATTGAAATTTATGTCTTATTGTTGTATGAAGCCATAACCTCAAATCACTTTCACCCCTTTCCAGCCTCCTAATTATTTAAAATTTCTGATTAACTGCTGAAGTTATATTTTATTTTGCCATCACTACCTTGGTTACTCATTGGGATCTTGTGAAGCCATTATAATAGCCTGATGGGCTCAATATAGTCCAGGTACCACAAGATAGTCACAAAATCAGTTATTGATGGTAAAACTTCCAGTCACTGTTTTTCTCAAGTGCTGCAATGTCAGGATTGCTGGATTATCAGTAGCATGATTAAAGGAATATTACTTTACTGTACTATACTTTATTGTATTATACTACACTGTGTTCTGCTGTACTACACTAGACTGGACTTGGCTAGACTAGACCTCAAAATTACAAATTCAGTTCAAACATCTGTGGCATTTGGGTAGGTTTTAGTCAGTGAATTAAGCATTTTTACAAAACATTTTTAGTTGCACACAGTTACCTTCAGTGAAAACTTTTTTGTCATAAAACTGCATTATAAATATGTTTTAAAATTTACATTATATGCAAATTCTTACTGCATGTCAGTCACTATAAAAGTATGTTGTTCTTTCCAATTTGGTACTCCAATATTAGTTCACTGATGATGGCACAAGAACCCAAAACATGTATAAATTCAACATGTAATGAGAAAGATTATGATGGTGTGAGTTTTAATTGACTTACCTGAATTTTATGCTGTAAACAGTTTAAAGATTTTCTTTATGTATGGGAATAAATTGTAAATTAACTATAAATAAAAAAGTGAGAGATATCTTACGAGCAGCAGGTGAAATCTGCATCCCAAACCCAGATAGTCTTCTTACTCTCTCTCTGTACTTGCTGCAAACCTTGGTTGCATGCTCAAATGGTGTTTTAAGTCTGCCACATCCCTGGAGACAGCAAGTGACATGAATGCAAAAATCCATACATTCTCGTGTAGCATAAAGCAGAGCACATTTTTCATGCACATAATTTCCATACAGCAGCCACTTTATCTTATTCAACAGTAGCCAAAGCCTGTCATTTGACCCAATCCTGAGCCAAGTCCCTCTTACTCCTGTCCATACAGTCTACTTCTGTATAATTCATTGTACAAGTTTATCACCTCACCCTTCTTCTGAGTTACTATGTTACAAGGAGTTTCCCAGACCAAAATTCTGCAAGTTTTGCTGATCCCCCCTTCAGACTCTCACATATTAAAACCGCCTTGATTTCACTTTCCCAACATTAATAGGTGATATGTAAAAAAAGCAGTGTATCTTCCCTTCCCCCAGTCTTCCTCCCACTTAGGTCTAATAACTTGGTATCCCCTATTCATACCAGCTTATCTGGCTCACACAGTTGGATGCCAGTGATGCTTTCTCCCTCACAGTTGTCCTCCAACTGACACTTCATATCTTTTGCTACCACAAGCCTAAGACCTCGCCCTGGAGCTAGGCAGTTAAAGTGGCAACCACTTGCGGGATTCCATAGTGTTCGAGCCTCAGGTACTTCTCTCCTTTGACCTTTGTTGCGAGAAAAGAGGGATATTTCATGGGCTCTTGAGGTCCCAGGACACAGCTGAGGCAGGGTACTGAATACTGCCACATCATAATGATCACAGACAAACTCCTGCAACAAGGATTAGTTTTCTGAGTTCAAAAAAAAATGAATCCAATAGCACATAATTCAACAAACAGGCAGTTGTTTTGACCTAAGAGAGAATTAATGACAGAATGGAGAAATATGTGTAATTAGGATCTTTGAAATTTGTACCTTTTTTCTAAGTGATAATGTTAGGATAGTCACATGTAGGAGAATGGTATTGTCAGTACAAAAAAATGATACTCAGTAAAAATTTTGCTTTGGAAACTGAGGGATCACATGGGAGGAAGCAAAATGGTAAAAGAAGAAGTCTTTGTACATGCCATAAAGGCATATGGGAGAATGGAGGTGTAGCTGCATACATTCTTAATCTTGGTACTAAATGGATGTCAGTGGTCAGCTTCACGCCCAGGACACTGTACCTCCAAAAAAAGAGACTCTGATACCCATTGAGTAGGAGCCTGCATGGGCCACAGTGGTGGTCTTGGTGCTTTGAGAGGAGGAAAGTCTCTTACCCTTTGCTGGAAAAGAACCAAGTTGCCTTAGTTGTCCAGCTCTAGCCTAGTCTAGATCCTGGCTGCAGAAAGCAAAAGGAGATTAATGTGTGAATTGGATTGACTTAGCTTGGGATGGGGTCCAGTGGCAGGCTAGTGTGAATAGTGTTGTATGTCTGAATTCAATGAAAATAAGGAATTTCTTGGTTCAGCTATTAAGTGCTTGAAGAAGACTGCCATGTTGGTTACATACATGTTATGTTTTATTATGAATTTCAGGCAGAACATGGTGTTAATTGCTTTAAGTTTTGTTTTGTATGTGGTGTGTATCTGGATCAAATGACAACCATGGCCATTCTCATGGCTGAATGGTCTGTTCTCAAAAAGTGCAATATCATGAAAGAAGAGTATTTATCTAGTACTCTTTCCTACCCCACTAATTTTATTTATTTAACATTAGTAATTTTCAGTAAACTACATCAATAATATCTCATCAGATTTTGTAAACAAGTCCTATAATAATAGTAATATGTAGTCCTGTATTTTTATAAAATTCTAACATTTTCCTTTGAGTAACTTACAGTTTGTCCGTAGAGACATGCTTCAGTTACAAGCACATTCACTGGAGATTCCAGTCTTGGAGGCAAGAGGAAGTAATGTTCAAGGCTTTTTATGAACCCTAAGCTTGAGGTGACAGTAAGAGCACTAGAGGGAAGTCAGGACTAAGCAGCACTATATAATATCACAAGAATGACAGACCTTAGCTTTCTTGAATGTAGTGAAGTTGTGTGGGAACATTCTTGGTAGAGGAAGGAAATATCCTTCTACATATTTCCTACTTGAATGGCATTATCCCACAAAGAACACTATTCAGAACCAGTGGTAGCACCAATTAGCATTTTAAAAATATCCTTCTCTTTTCATGTGGCAGAATGCCAATTTTGTTCATTAAAATGCTCTTAAAAATAGTCTTCACTGGTCCATAGACCTTACCTCACATCTGCCACTGATGCAATACATAGACTTCCCGTATCGTGATCGATAACTCTGACAGGTTGTGCCATCAGGGAATGTCCATCCTCGACTCTTATATCCTCCAATTCTTTTGTAACACCACACATTGCATGCTTGTTCCGCTGAAATGTAGAGAAAGTTTTAACCACTAGTAGTATTCAGAGGAGGATATTTGAAGATGTCACAGGGAATCTTAATGGCTGTTGCCTTGCTGTTAATGTAATATTTTAACTTGTTCTCTATCACAGTGGTACTCATGTTACTCCCCCCCACCCCCTGCCCATTAATACTATGTTCTGTCTTGGTCAGTGAATTATCATCCAAGACTGTTCTGACAAAAATATTTATAATTGGCCATCTGTCTCTGCAATTCACTACACAGAAATTACCAAATTTCCAGTAATGAAGGCTCCTTGTGGCCTACTGTCTCCTCCACACTAACTTATTTGGTCTGTTCTTACTGAAAGAAATATTTGCATGCTTAAACATATTTGTAATGTACCATTTAACAAATACCAGTTATCATTTATTGTTCAGGTAGCTCATATAGGTATAAAGAGTATGACATTCAGAATGATGTGTACAGTTTGGTGACCATGATTATAAATACTCATTATATTCTGTTTTGCTAAAAAAAAAACAGTTTGATCTAGAAATGTGCCTATTTTTATCATTAATATGTAGATTAAAATCACTCCCTGAATTCTTAACCTATAAAAGTTGAGGTAGACACTAAGAATAATGAATTACATGTAATTTAATAACTGTATACATGCATATCCACTCACCCCCTTCTAGTGCTGCAGTCATGGAAGTGTAGAGCTATATATCTACCCACCCTCCGGGCCACACCGGGCCTGTAACGGGATCACTTTACCTTTTTTTTTATATGTGTATGTCCAGTACATAACATTAGCTGGACTTAAAGAGAGGCTGAATACTGTGGTGTGGTGTTTGGGAGGATTAGGTTTTAATCCTTCTATAGAGAGAAGCAATTCTGACTGAGGACCTTTTGTAATCTTATTCCACTTTTTTTCCCCCATAGCGCAATAGCCCCTAGTGGGCCAGGGTCTCCTCTTTATTGAGGCTTCATGATCACACCGATACACCACACTCGGTAGGACTCCTCTGGACGAGTGATCAGCCCGACGCAGAAACCTGTACCTGACAACACACAGTACTCACAAGAGACAGACATCCATGCTCCCAGCAGTATTCAAAACCGAGATCTCAAAAAGCAGGTGGCTGCAGACCATGCCTTAGACCATGCGGCCCCTGGAATTGACAGTCTTCCTCCATATATTCTGGTACAGTACATCCCTCTTAACTCACTATTGTTAAAGTCATTTTACCAGTTTACAGTGTGTAGTCATATACAGTTGGTAAAGTAAACTTAATGAACAACTCACAGTCAGAACTTATCCTCTGAAGCCCAGTTCCCAGTAACTCTGTGTCAACTTCTCGAGCTCGAAGACAAATTTGATCAGCAAAATTTTGAATAGTAGTTTGCTGAACATTCCCACATTGTTCAGCAAAACATGTTCGGTATCTGCGATCACTACCCCTGCAGGGCAAACCACCATTTTCAGGCCTGTAAACGTCAACTAATAATTAGTCCATAGCTAAATAACTAACTCCATGGAGCAGAGCAGTTATTTAAAAAATTTTGAAATTTCTGCTCTCTTACTATGCTACTGTTTCTAGTAGGGAATTACAGAGGTTAAAACGTGTTATAATATTAATTATTGGGTTAATGAAAATCACCAATTGCTTAAAAATCAGTAACAGAGAAGATGGAAATCTCACTTCTCTTCTGAAATTTCAGATTTTACTGTTGGTTTATTAGACAGTACTGAGTAGAGGTTCAAGTCTTTTGGTATGTGTTGTTGTGTCGCTTGGTAAGCAGTACTCATTGTTGTGTAGGATAGTACCCTTACCTTCATGGGCAAGCAGTCCAAGAAGAGTCCTTCTTGGATTCAATGGACATTTCAGAAAACTTGTGAGAACCTCAAATGTCCCAAAATAATTATTGTTTTTATTATGTGAGAGAAGGGCATGGTGTTTTAGTGCAGTATCTTTGTTTTATAATTCTTGACACTTTAATATAAGAAAGCTTAATGTACATTTTTGGTAAGATGGAAGATATTCTGTTCCACTTTCATCTCTTGAAGGGCATGAAGCATACATACTTAAAATAAAACTGGATCATTCATTAGAAAGACAAAGGTATTTGATATCAGATTTGCACTGTGTGAGTAGCGATATGGATGCCAGTGATCATTATGAAATACTTTCAGGATCTTTGGTTGGGTTAGTTCCAGTTCTGTTGTTATTTCACATGAGCATCTCTGTTTGTATCATTTCACAGCTGCAATTATGGTATCTTCATTGGCTGGTGTTCATAGAGACCAGGTGTGATCCACATTTTCAAGTACCTTACATGTTAGGCTTCCTGTCTCATGGATATGCTGCTCCGCTGGTAACTCATCAGCATTTGGATGAAATCTGTCAGTATAACATAGTGTGTTTTCCCAGGTGTTAGTACCAGTTTGACTATTACTGGTACTATGGAGTAAGAGCTTGTCACAATATATATTATATGTGTATTCCATGATCAAACAAAGCTGAGACCTGCTGCATACCATATGTCTTGAATACACAAAGTAGCATGCTGTAATGTCTGAGAAGTTAACCCTATTTGATGACAATGTTTATTTTAAAAACCAAATATCTCAGAGCAACCATTGCATAACATTGGTGGCTTATGTTTTAACAAAGAATGCACTATGGAAAGCTTGTGTGTAAATTTCCTTTCAGCCCTTACATATCCTCTTTTGTAATATCCAAGACAGTTGAAAGCTGCAAAATGCATTTCTTACTAATTATATCTGAATAATTAGTTTCATTGTTCTGTTTGCTGTAATATTATGAGCTTCACATTCATACTGTCATACTGATCAAAATATAAAAATGTTGAAATTTTGTAGCAGCCAGACTGCAGGTTCATACCAGCTGTTTGGGAGCAAATATCTGATTTCTAAAATGGGAAAAACCTTAAATTGAATATCATCAGGAGATTTCTGTCACATATTGCATACCTGGGATTGTTGCATCGTCTTGTTGATACCATGATGCCTGTGCTCCCAGCATGTAGTCGTCCTTCATCACTGTACAGACAGCCTGAGGCACACTCTGAAAATGGTGACCATTCACTCCATGCACCATCCACCCTTTGATTGGGTGAAAATCCAGCTTGAAGTGCTGAAAGTCCTCTTCCAACACACCTACCACTGCGACACCACTGTTAACAATAATATGTCCATAAACTGGTAACTTACAGTGCCAGCTCTAATTAATTTAATAGTTATGTGCACAGGCAATTACTTATTATATGATTCATATGTAGAAGTTAGTACAAAACAAGTGCATGCTGCTGTAGTTTCCCGTGTTACTTAATGACACATGCATGTGCTATAATTGTATGGCTGGTGGTATATGCATGAATATGAAACACTGATAAAATGATACTGACAGGGGAACACTGAAGCACTTGGAGAAAAACTTGTCCCACTGCCACTTTGTGCACCACAAATCCCACATGGACTGGCAAGGGATTGAACCCAGGTCTCCTTGGTGAGGGACCAACAACTAACCTCCTGGGCCAAGGCTACAGCTGTGTAAACATGCATGGAATGTGCAAGAGAATGATAAATGCAGGAATGTGCAGTGCATCTTAATATTGGACATACAAGTGGTGACTGTGTTGCCTTTGCTACCAAGAATATGAAGATTATTAAGACCAGTAACTGACATTATAGTATGTCTAAATAAGCATTTATGATAAAGAGATTTAGAAATTATTGTGATTAGAAACACTGACTGATATCCAGCACAGTACACATAAAAAGAAAAGTTAGTTATAGTTGGATAAAGAGTAGAGGTGATTAAATTCCATGGTACTGCAAACTCAGTTTTAAAGCCAGAATTAAAAAAAAAATCTGGGACTTGCATACTCATAGCATATGTCATCACATGCCAGAATCATAAGGGACATGTTGTGTGTTATGAATAAATACTGTGCAAATGCATCATAACCTGTGAGCATTCTCGGTTGTTTGTATTTGGTAAAAACAAGTTAGGAAATGTGTGCATAGCATAGTTGTTACAATGCAGTAATTTCCCCACAGTGCTATGCAGTAATTTTCCCACAAATCAGGAATTCCATATAATCCTAGCAGCAGCTTTGTAATTGAGGCTGATCATGTGTAACTTGCATTTGGTCGGTTTTGTCATTAAATTTGGATTTTAATCATCAATAAAACCTCAAATATATTGTCAGAATTCTGGATGCTGTGTAAGGTCATATTTACCTTGTTTGTTCCACAGAAAGTTCCTTCAAGTGCAGGATGTGAAGTCCAAGTGTAACGGTCTCGTTGGCAATGCAGATCACGACAGACATCATCAAGTAATTGCTGTGTGGAATGGATACTTCCACGACCATATTTTAGCATACCTGTGATAAAATACGTATATTTGCATCACATAAAGAGCCAGGCTCCTGTATTGGACAGTGAAAGAGAGAGAAGAACCTGCCAGATTTGTTGCATCACTGTCCAAAAGGAATAAGAGTGGATTTCATTGCAGATAACCTGGAAGTTTTATGGAATGTAAATAATCTTTTAATCATGCAGGTTTTTGTTTGGCAATACAAGATGGGTAAAAGCAAGTGAATGCACATTTTATGTTATGGTGCCAGAGATGTCTACATTTTTGATGTGAGGAACTTATGTGGACAAAATAATCTTGCATAAGAAAATATTGTTTTTCCATTATACATGTACAATCCATAGATAATCTTTGTCAGAAATATTAGAGAATATAATTTTTACATTGTTTCCAATGATAGGTATGAAATTAATATTTTCATCGGTTTTACATTAGGACATGCTTGTACAAAAACATGTTTAGCTTCCATTGCACAGTCAGATTTCTTGGAGTACTCTAACAATTCCACCATGCTGGCAAAACTGGATTTTTGGAAGAATTCCCTGCCAGTGTCATTACTGGAGTTGAAATCCAAAGTTTTCACTGTTATTCCATGGACATCCGTTTGACATGGCCTATTTATTTTTGAGAAGAGATGAGAATTTCTTCAACACAGTTGCTACACCTGTTCCTATTTTAAATTTGTAAGGCAGCAGGAGACATAGTTGGAAGTTCTGTTTTCAGTACACCTTCTGTACTTTTTTTTAAGGAAAGATTGCCATATGATTTTATGTCTTTGTTCTTGTCTGTCCAACAACATGCCTATTCCCTCTAATAACATTTGAACAGATCTACAGTTATTGATGAAACGTGGTTATGAACACTATACAACAAGAGTTCTTACCTCTACTGTGCAATCTCTTGCATCAATAATACCAATATGTATGGCTTGTGAGGTGAGAGTGACATTAGAACCACTTTGATACAGAGTTCTGATATTCTGTGTTGGAATATACTTACTTACTTACTCCATGGTGCAGAGTCCTTCTTGAGAAGCTAACTGCTTTGCAGCTAGTCAAGAAATTCCCCGCATTTCACGGAACCCAAAGGTTCATTACCGCACTCACAAGCGTCCGCCACCTGTTTCTATCCTGGGCCCACCCAATCCAGTCCATATACCCACATCCCACCTCCTGGAAATCCATCCTAATATTATCCACCCATCTATGCTTAGGCCTCCCCATTGGTCTCTTTCCCTCCAGCTTCCCTACCAAGACCCTACACACCCCCCTCTCCTCGCCCATATGCACCACATGCCAATCTCTTTCTTCTCAATTTTATCACCCGCACAATATTGGGTGAGGAGTACAAATCATTTAGCTCCTCGT
>Ga0123352_10004915_pt1 | contig 19906 bp, 22 predicted proteins | sample TergutLab28metaG_FD_89700 | JGI IMG/M metagenome (GOLD analysis project Ga0123352, IMG submission 89700) | Labiotermes labralis P1 segment gut microbial communities from Petit-Saut dam, French Guiana - Lab288 P1 | ecosystem: Host-associated > Arthropoda: Insects > Digestive system > Gut ...
GTTGTTGTTTATGGTTTTTTCATTATTAAAAACAAAAAAAAAAAAAATAAAATAACGGTTTTGTGTGGGGGGGGGGGGGGGGGAAAGATCATGCAGCATGTCTTAAAATTCAGTAAGTAACCTTCTTGTGTAAATCTATACAATAAATTTCTTGGGTTCTAGCCATGCTTGTGTTCTGTATATGTATATATAGGACAGCCAGAAGTTAAGGATTAAAGAAAGATTCAATAATAGTGTGTTGCTGTATTTCAGCTTTGTATGTCAGGAAACGGCCTTTGGGTGCACAGCCTCATTTCACATCATGAGAACCCACACATTTTTTAAACATAATAGTTTGCAGCACCGAGCTCAAGTGTCAACTGATTCATCAGGTTAGTCCCATTGAGACAAGTTTTTCATTTTTTATTGTCTGTGTAGAATTTGTCTGACATCCTAAATATTTACAAAGTTTGTATGCAAAAGACTGAAAAGAAATTTATTCAGGCAGATTTTAAGCTGTCTAAAAAGTTTTTATGAAATAAAATCAGGTATATAATGTTAAATTATTCATAATATACTTTGCTGCTGTGTGTACGAAACCTAACTACAGTACGTCTACACCAATGATGAACAATATTTCTTTCTTTTCTTTCTATTTCCTTTTTTCCTTTATTTTTTCTTTTGTATGTATGTTTCTGTACCAGTAACACTTTTAGCTTTTACCATGAAATCATAGCTTCACAGAAATTTTAACCACGTGAACAGATCATATCGATTTCCTAGAAGATATACCTTAAATTTTGGAGAAAGGGTACATCACGTGGTTTTGTACAGTAGGTGTGGCAACATGGTGAATAGCAAATTCTCAGTTGCCTTTTGCATTTGAAAACTGATGTGAGGCTTTGCATTGTCATGGTGTTGCATAGGTATGCCAGCATGCACTTATTGCTGCTTTATCATAATCATTTTATTGATTTGTATTGCCATATATTTATTGTAACTTTGGAGTTTATGTCACTCAGGTCAAGGGAATAGTTCTAAGAATTCTGTACACACATGCCTACCGCCACCGCAGAGCGGCCTGGAGTACAAGGTTAAGCACTTAAGTTGACCAGTGATCACGGAACCCGTCAGTTGATAGTGAATCCTTTATACTCTTCTTGAAACCTATGTTGCATTACGCAGTCACTCTTGATCAAGCAGTCTCTGGGACAAGACGCCTCAAGTTCATCTGGCAAGTCTGGCGGCAGCAGTGGTGCCTAATTTGTCTCCTCTTTCTTGTGTGTGACTACTAATAATTATGAAGGTTTTTTATTCACCAACGAATGCACAAGTGATTGTCTTAAAAAGAGTATTAAAATTTACAGTAAAATAGCTCCAACATGTTTCAGTGCAGTCACGCCATCTTCAGGGAGCTCATTATCCGTGCTTACTAAAGTTACACTTAGTTAAAATAGTCAATTATGGTTCATCGGTCTATGATTAAATTGGGGGTGATGTGGCTGCATATATTAGTAGTGTCCTTGTCCTGTGTTTATGTTGCACTTTTCTAAGCGTAATTTTAGCAAGCACTGATATTGAGCTCCCTGAAAATGTGACTGCACTGAAACATGTTGGAGCTATCTTAATGTAAATTTTGATATTGTTTTTAAGACAGTCACTTGTGCATTCTTTGGTGAACAAAAAAATTTGATAGTATCAAAATGCACAGTACGAACGTAAAAATTAAAAAAAAATTACTAATAATTAGTAAAGACTATCAACTGAAGGCTGTGAAAGTAACACTGCATAGCTATCACCAATCCCTCACTCCTTCTAAGCAACGAAGTCGGATCCATGCCCTAATCGGACAACATCTGAGATACGTCCGACTAGAGTAGTTTCTTGGGTGGATACAATAGAAACTTCTTTCTGGTGTTGGAAGTGGGGTAGAAGGAGGCCGTAGCTTGAAGCTAGTGGTAGCCGATGGAAGAATGTACGATGCGGAGACAAGGAACAGGACACTGCGGCTGTGGAGTGACAACGAACTGGGGATCGTTTTGAGAGGCCATCCAGGACAGGTGCAGTGGGATTGCAATTAGGAGACTGGGGCAAGACTGAAGACAGCATGACATCTGTAATCACAAGGCAGCGACACCTGCCAGACAGGAGGATTGAAAGAGAAGTGCTGAAAACAGGATTCTTAAGGTGCTTTGCCAGAAAGACTGACGCACGAGCCATGTTTACTACATGGGTGAGTCTTTACTCAATTAACCATGTCTTTTGAACCCACCAGTTCCAATTCTCTGAGTGTAGAGGCTCGTACACCACCCACAATTAATGGTGATTTTATGAGTGTGAGAGAGGCACTTAAGTTAGTTCCTTATTTTAAGGGTAATATGGAAGAAGTATTGGCATTCATCGGGAATGTGAACACAACATTCGATGTTATAAATCCGGTTCAGGAGGATTTGTTGTATGAGTTTGTACTGACATGGATAAGTAGGGAACCCCGGACTACAGTAAGTCACAGAAACTTAGATAACTGGACAGAATTGAAAGAATTTCTGAAGAACTCGTACATCGAGAAAACGATGCTAGATTTTCATGTGAGCCAGTTATATAAGGCTAGGCAAAGGAAAGATAAAAAAAATTGAGGAGTGGATTTAGAGAATCCAGATGCTGGGATTGCAGTTTTGTGAGTCTGCCCTTCTCAGTTGCAGTGATGGGGTGTGAGAAGGTATATTAGAATTGTCAGATAGTTTGCAGAATATCTGCTTTGTGCAAGGCTTGGCATCAGACTGCATCCAAACAATAGTTCGGACTAGGAACTACCGTAATTTTGATGAGATCACAGAGCCCGCTTTAGTGGAAGAGAGCGCAATTACATCGAAACAAAACCGGTATAGGGCAGAAGGGAGTGCCTTACCTAAGTGTCGCTCCTGTAGAAAAGTGGGCCACTCGAGCGACAAATGCTTTGCTAGGGTGAAAAGAGAGGCACGGTTGAATCCAGTAGTGACTAATGTGCCAGAAAATAGTAGTATTACTTGTGTTCAGTGCGGGGAGAAGGGCCACCTAGCAAGACACTGTCGAAAACTGCCTAGAAAGGGAGAGAATTTTGGAAGCAGAAAGTCGTTTGGAAATGATGTACGACGATTGGAGAGCAGCTGCCTGACTGTCTCCTCTACTCAGTAGGCTGTGGAAGTCTTGAGAATTGTGACTACATTATGTTAGACTTGGATGTGGGAAATGGAGAGAAAGTGCATCTCCTAGTAGATAGTGGAGCTGATATCAGTCTTCTTAAGAGCAGGAGGTTGCTGGTGACAGCGGAGTTTGAACCTACAGACAGGGTACGAATGAAGAGTGTAGAAGGCTGTGTAATTCAAACACATAGAAGCATAGAGACTAAAATTTTGGAGGGATCTATACAAATTCCCTTCTGTTTCCAACTAGTAATTAAGCAGGTTGACTTGCTAGGAGACAGAATTTTGGGGCAAGATGTTTTTAAGCAAATGCAAGCCCAGAAGTGTTACCAGAGTAGGACCCCAACCTTTACGTATGCAGGGGTCACCATCACCAAATCACTAAGTAATAATTTCTCTGGGAACAAACTAACAAATTCAGGGGAAAGAGTGGGCCGGATAAGAATACCCCCCTGGTCCAAGACTATAGTGAGGTTACCAGCAGAGTCTGGGTCAACAACTGCTGAAGGATTGCTAGAGTGAAAGGAACTATTGCCAGGGGTATACCTAGCTGGATTCTTAGTAAATGTAGTAAACAGTTGTGTTATTACCAGTGTATTAGGTACAACTGAGAAAGAAGTTAATATGCTGGAACCTGTTGTAATGGTAACAGAGGTGGACACAGGACCTGTTGATACCAGATCCAAAGAGCCCAGCAGAGTGGGATATGAGTAGATATGAGAGAGTCTTAAATAAGTTAAGAATGGACCACCTTAACTCTGAGGAAAAGACATCCCTTGGAGAGATTTGTTCCGATTATCAGGATGTGTTCTTTCTCCTGGGGGACTGTCTGAGTTGTACTAGTGCCGTGAAACATACCATTCACCTCGAACCAGGGACCATCCCAATAAATACACATCTGTATCGATTACCAGAGAGTCAAATGAAAGAAATTGATAGGCAGGTTACAAACTTATTGGAAGAAGGGATTTTAGTTGAAAGTAATTCCCCGTGGAACAAGCCGATACTGGTGGTGCCAAGTGGGTTGGTGCGGACGGAGAGCATAAATGGCATCTAGTAGTAGACTTCTGATGCCTGAATGAGAAAACAAGAAGGGACGCCCATCCTCTGCCTGACATTATAGAAATACTTGATCAGCTTGGGCAGTCCGAGTATTTTACGTGCCTGGATATCGTGATGGGATACCATCAGATAGAGCTGGAGGAAGTGGAAGGGCCCAAAATGGCCTTTAGCACCAAGCAGGGGCATTGGGAATACAGGAAACTTCCCTTTGGGCTAAAAACAGCGCCTGCGACTTTCCAAAAACTAATGAATTCTGTGCTGAGCGGGTTAACTGGGATGCAATGTTTTGTTTACTTGGATGATATTGTGATATATACAAAATCCCTGGCACCTCACAGTATTAAACTGTGTGAGGTACTGGATAAGCTGAGGACATACTGACTAAAGGTGCAGCCGAGGAAGTGCGAATTTCTCCAAAGAGACGTAAATTACGTAGGCCATAAAATAGTGGAGGCTGGGGTAAGGCCGGACCCCCAAAAGGTGGCTGCAATCATGAGCTATCTGACACGCACCTAGGTGAAGGAGCTGAAAACATTCTGTGGGATGATAAGTTATTATCGCAGGTTTATACTGAACTGCAGCAGGATTGCTTTCCCCCTACACAAACTGTTGAAAACGGGTGTTAATTTTGAGTGGAAGGTAGAGCAAGAGCACGTGTTCCAACACTTGAAAGCTAAATTAACTAGTCAGCCTATTCTTCAGTACCTGGATTATTCTAAAGAATTTGTCCTTACTATGGATACCAGTAACATAGGCTTGGGAGCAGTGTTGTCCCAAGGGTTGCTGGGGAAAGATTTGCCAGTTGCTTATGCTAGTAGGAGTTTGAATAAAGCAAAGATTAACTATTCCACCAGTGAAAAGGAGCTGCTAGCAATAGTGTGGGTTGCTAGGTACTTCCGACCTTACTTGTACAGAAGACACTTTAAAATTGTAACCGACCACAAACCTTCAACTTGGATAATGAATGTTAAAGACCCGTGTTTGCGACTCCTTAGATGGAAGATCCAGTTAGAGGAGTTTGATTATGAAATAACCTACAAAAGGGGATCCCAAAACATGAACATCAGTGCCTCGAGTAGAATAGGTGGCGTTACTGTCAAAGCTGAAGGCAGTACAAAGTTGGATGAGGAGACCAAAAAGCAAATTCTATATGAATTCCATGATGTACCAGTGGAAGGGCACCAAGACATGAACAAAACATTCCGGGCCATTAAATCTTGGCACACGTGGCCGAACATGAGGCGGGACATAGAAGAATATGTGAAACAATATAAAAGTTGCCAGGTGAATAAGACGCTAAAACCGAAAAGGAAAGCGCTGGTGGGAATAACATCAACTGTAAACCATCCTTTTGACATATGGTTTCTGAACATTGTAGGCCTGCTTCCCCCTTCGGCCACGGGTGACGGGTACATCCTAACCTTTCAGGATGATTTGAGCAAGTATGTGGTAGCAACCCTGATTAGCCAACAGGATTCTGAGACAGTGGCTAGGGTCTTTGTTTCACAGGTTGCATTAAAATATGGAACCCCCAGCATAGTGTAAACTGACCAAGGTGCTGATTTTGTTAGTGAAATGTTCAAAAACACATGCAAGTTGTTGAAAATAAAGAAAATTAAGTCCACAGCCTTTCACCCAGAATCGCAGGGGAGTATTGAAAATAGTCACCGAGTATTTGCCGAGTATCTTCAGCATTACATGAAGGAGGACCAGATGAACTGGGACAAATGGGTGCCCTTTGCCGCCTACACATATAACACCCCTGAGCTTTCAGCCACAGTGTACACTCCCTTTGAATTGATGTTTGGTCACCCCTCTTCCCTACTGTCTGCTCTGAGAAGTGAGCCATCCCGTCTATACAACTATGACGATTATGTGTCTGAACTGAAAGTGCGCTTACAGACAGCTTACCATGTAGCTGAGAATAACCTGATAGCTAGTAAGGTACAAAGCAAAGATTACTATGATAAGGGAACTGAGGTGATGAAAATGGAAGTGGGAGATAAAGATTAATTTACAATGAGACATTGCGGCAGGGTAGATCTTGAAAATTGAGCTCCCAGTGGTTAGGACTGTATAAAGTGGTAGAATTGAATAAGGTGAATGTTACAATTAGGAAGGGATGTAAGGTGATGAAGGTGCATGTGAACAGGTTAAAACCCTTCTTTTGAAGTGGGGGAGACTGTCGGGATAGTGTAAGCACTACGTCCATTTTTGTTACAGGTGGCACCCCACCAGGTTGTCTAGTGTATGGTGTGGAAAGGTTCAATGAATTGCTCGGCATTTATAATGAAAGTTTAGGAAAAGCTGCTTAGTACAACACAGACTGGTAGACCATTGTTTACCTTACACTCAAACCAATAACTAGCTAGATAACCATGATAGAAAATCACATAGCGAGGATTCTGGATGGGTTGAATGCAATACAGCGTTATCTTGAATACCGTAATCAGCAGCATAGTTAGTGCGCACCAGGGGTTCCCCCCCCCCCCCCCAAATTGTACCACCTCACCTGATATTAAATGCCCTCATGAGCAGCACTCCATCTTTCCCTCCAGATACCTCTTTCCCTTTCACATTGAGTGAAGATTCTGCTCATTGTACAGAATTTGTGAAGTGCAAATTTACATTAGTGAAAACGTGTTAGGATATGTGACTGTGTTCCCTTTAGTAAACAAAGGAACTTAAAGAACGGGACTGAAAAAAAAATTATCAGCTGTTTAAACACCACACCTATTCTGCTGTGGCATTTGTCATTGCAAGTGTTATAATGATTTCTATAGAGTATAAACTCTATATGTATTTAAGGAAACACTGCAGCAACACCCCTTGTCCATGGATCGAACCCAAGGTGCTAGGTAAAATACTGCCACTGCCAGAGCTGAGCAATCAAGGAAACATTGTCAACATAAAAATAAATACTAACAATGAGAGTCTAGCTATAACCCCTGAAGCCATTCCCCCTATCAGGTAATCCGCAGGCGATGACAGAAAACCCCAAACGATCTTCAAGGCCCATTGTAGCCAAATCATATTATTAAATACACAGCAAAACAGAATGTGAGCCCACCTAAGGTGTGAAGTATACTCTAAATTAACAGGGGAGGTGCTGCATAGTAATGCCAGCATGCACTGTATTATTGCTTTATCATAATCATTTTATTGATTTGTATTGCCATATGTTCATTGTAACTCTAGAGTTTATATCACATGGGTAAAGGGAATAGTTCTAAGAATTCTGTACACACATGCATACTGCCACCGCAAAGCGGCCTGGGGTACAAGGTTAAGCACTTAAGGTGACCAACGGTCACAGGACCTGTCAGTTGATAGTGAATCCTTTGTACTCTTCTTGAAACCTTATGTTTCACTCTCGATCAAGTAGTCCCTGGGATAAGATGTTCCGAGTTCATCTGGCAAGTCTGGCAGCAGCAGTGGTGTGTAACTAGTCTCCTCTTTCTTGTGTATAACTACTAATTATTAGTAAAGACTATCAACTGAAGACTGTGAAAGTTACACTGCATAGCCATCACCACTCCCTCACTCCTAAGCACCAAAGGTGGATCCATGCCCTAATCAGACAACATCTGAGATACGTCTGACTAGAGTAGTTTCTTCGGTGGATACAAGAATGGTGCAGAATGATTGGTTTTCATGCCTTCGAACTGTTTTTATCCTCGTATTCAATTTCTTCAGAGTTTCAGAAGACATGTGGAACTGATTATTGCTCATTTCTCTTTCAGCTGTGGTATGAACTTTGTAATTTTTTGGTTGTAGAAACTACTTTTCCTTTAAATCTGCTGTCGTTTTATCTGAGTACATAAAGGTGGACCCATATCTCATCATCTGTCCAACCATGCAGAAATTCGTCACTTTCATTTAAAAGCCCTGCAAAAGTTCCTGACAGGCATAGTATTCTGGCTTTCATGTCAGCAATTAGCATGTGATACATCCACCTGGCTAAACAGTTCGGCATCTGTAGTGGGAATATCAAGCAGCAGCATCATACTGCTTTTGTGTCTATACCCATGCACAATCCAGACTTATTGCTTCTCATCCCACCCCTATAAAACCACAACACCATATAAACCCCAGTACTAAACAGATTTGCATTGTGAAGCTCTTTTGAGTGGGTCACAAAAAGGTTCATGAATCTACTTATTGCTAATTCATACTACTTTGGTAAATCTATTAACATTGGCATGTTCTGTAATTTTAATTTCTTGTTGTGACATTGTAGCATGTCAGCTTCATTATAATGGTATAAAAACTGACATATGCCATTGGCTACCATGGTTGCCAGCCTGTCAGTGAAAAATTTTTGGACCAGCCTAACAAAGTTATCATTTTTTCATTGATGTTATTGTATGTTTGGGCACATTTTCTTGATTTGATGAATATCTTGAAAATTTTGGAGGAACTGAAACTGACAAAATAATGAAGACTAACTATTAGATATAGGAGCCATAAGGGGGGTCACAGTACTAAACTCAGCCTCGTGCAGAAGTATGTAAATGTATATGTTCATCTTCCTTTTTGTTAAATCATTAAAGTGTCACATTGGTTCTACTCATTTATGTGTTTTATTTTTCACTATGTTAATAGAGGTATGCAGTGGTGTAGTTGGTTGAGGCACTGCAGTGCAGGCCAAAAGGTCAGGGGATTGATTATCACTGGGTTCATTGAGATTTTTTATTCATGTAATCCTTCCAGCCATACTGTGGCCCTGGAACCAACTCAGCCTATAACAGAAATGAGTACCAGGTGTCTTTCCTAGGCGGTAAAAGCAGCTGGTGCATAGGGCTGACAACCTAGCCACATGTGCTGATTGTTTAGAAATTCTGGGAGCCTCAATATCCCAAAGGGCCTTTTCAGGCCTGTCATGGATTAGCTATTTACTTATCTTTATTTCTGACTCCTGGTAGTTGCAAGGCAAAGCTATTGGTCTAATCTGGGTCATGGCTCAATAAGGCTGAGATATAGTTCCCTAGCCTTTGGAGCAGAATCCTTGTGAAGAAACTGCTGGTTCCTGAGCTGGTCAGGAATTATTTTCCCATGTATGCATAGGTCTTCCATATAGTCTCCTTTCATCAGATTTTCTCACTGAAACCCTGTAGACATTTCAGACATGTTTATATTGTCTTGAATGTTGTGTAGGAATGTATAGGAATGTATTGTGAATTTCAGTTGGAAGACTGACTGCCCACTGTTGCTTTAGCCCATATTTCCTAATTTTAAAGGGAATGTAGATTTTATTTGTGAGTGTATCTGCTCTCTGTCCTAGCATGATCACGAAGGGTGTTATGCTCACTGTTCTATTGGATGTTCATGCTTCTTCACTTTCTCCCAGTGTGATAATACTAGCAATAGTTCCATTGAAAGGGTGGAAAAGGCCAAATGTTTGGGAACAGCCGTAACAAATCACAGTTCTCTTCAGGAAGAAATTGAGAGCAGATTGAAGTCTGGGAATGCTTGCTATCATTTGGAGCAGAATCTTTTTTCTTCCAGTTTGCTATCCAAAAATTTAAAGATTAAGGTATACAGAACTCTAATTTTGCCTGTTGTTTTGTATGGGTGTAAAAGTTGGTTGCTCGTATGGAGGGAGGAACGTAGGTTGAGGGTGTTTGAGATTAGGGTGTGGAGGAGAATATTTGGGCCTAAAAGGGACAAGGTAAGAGGAGTGGAGAAAACTACATAATGAGGAGCTTAATGATCTGTACTCCTCACCCAATATTGTTCGGGTGACAAAATTGAGAAGACTGAGATGGGCGGGGCATGTAGCATGTATGGGGAAATGGAGAGGCATATACAGGGTTTTGGTGGGGAGACCTGAGGGAAAGAGACCACTTGGGAGACCCAGGCCTAGATGGGAGGATAATATTAAAATGGATCTTCAGGAAGTGGGTTGTGGGGGTATGGACTGGATTGTACTGGCTCAGGATACGGACAGGTGGCAGGCGCTTGTGAATGCAGTAATGAACGTTCGGGTTTCATGCAATGCAGGGAATTTCCTGGCTAGCTGAAAACCAGTTATCTTCTGAAGAAGGACTCTGCTCCATGGAGTAAGTAAGGAGTAAATAAGTGATAATACTAGCTTCCTGGCCACATGAACTTTTTAATCTTAGCAATTGACCAACTTAATGCACAAATTCTTGTTTTATAATAAGTTTATTACATTCCTCACATGTTTCGAGCACAACATTGCTCAAAACACATGGAGGAATATAATAAACTTATTATAAAACAAGAATTTGTGCATTAAGTTGGTCAGTTGCTAAGATTATACTGAGATGCACGGTCAGCAAAACTTCAAAACTGGAACTTTTTTGGGGGAGAAAGAGTAGTTCCATTTGTAATATGTTGTGACTAGATTTTTAAAAAATATGACATTTTCATTACGCTTAGTTTTCTGAGTACTTTTGTAGTAGTTGATAAAAAAATATTAAATAACAAATTACTCTCTGCACAATAACTGCAGTAGGTGATGTGAATGCTACATGATAGTGTCTTAGTATAGGTTTGTGAGAATGTGGGTTTGGATCATAGTTAGGACATACATGGTTCTGGAGTATTTACTTTATTGTTGTGTGGGTAAGTGTAAGCAACAAGTTTGTCTGTGTACCTAGTTGTCCCACCTCTGATATGACATGGTTTGTTTTACCTAATAAAAGTATGTTATGCCATACAGCAAACAATGGCAGGAAGAGAAGGTATGGCTTTAGACAACATCTTCAGCGATTTTGGAGACCACTGCTGCCTGTTGGGGTTGGATTGTTACTACTTGCTGTCCTGCAGTGGCGTCACATTAGGCGAAAGGAACACAGTGCTGACAGTAAGGCTGTGGTTGTAGCAAAGGATTGGGAGGTAAGTAAATTTAACTTCAGGTGATAACTATATTCTAGATCTTAGCATTTTGCAATTAAACGTTAACAACACATCATTGTGCAAGGTCTGGCCTATGTGATTATTCCTGGTCAGAGCTGAAAATTCAAAGCTCACAGGATGTGGATTTTAATTTGAACAGCCTTTGGCATTGGTCTGTGTTTAATGGTATTAAATGTTACAAGGTTATTTAATGCTAAGTTTTTGTGTCAACTCAAAGTAGTAAAATCTCTTGGACCAATGTCCATGTTAGTTCAGAGCGGAAGTCCGGCCTTTTGGAGACCTTCTTCATCTGGGCAAACATAGTTGGAACAAACCCAAATATAGCACCATGGTTAGTTTGCCACAGTTTGTGGCAGTAAATTGAACTACTGTATTGAAGGGAATTTCACTGACTTCAATTGGCACAAAGTGAAGGTGGGGGGGGGGGGCAGAGATTGCCATATTGGGGTTTGATTGTGTATGCACACGTGTATATGTTACTGAGGTCGTACATTAACCTTTAGACGCCTAACGTCAACTATAGTTGACGTACCGCACTGCTAACCTCCAAAGTTGCATTTTATATATTTATTCAACAAATATAGGTACTGAATGTTTTAAACATAGTATATACTCTCCGTTTTTTTCCTTCAAAATGGAGTTTGTTTCATAATTCTAACGTATTTGGTTCCTGTATTATTCACGTTTTATATACAGGGTGTGCTAAAATTTAAAAAAATAATTCCGGTGCCAAAAGGTTAAGGGACATTCAAGGACAAGCTATGATCTGTGAAGTACAGTGGACACAGTCAGCAGTCAACTCATCAAGTTAGATGATTTAGACAGCAGGTTTGTCTGAACTGTCAGTGCTCATATACCAGATTACACAACATCATATTGCAGAAAATGGTTACCTTCATGGTCCACCACCATTAAAACTTCAGATGTGACTTGCGAAGTAGCTATTTGGCCCTTTGTTGTGCTCACATATCAGGGTTGTTAGTAGTATACAGCGGCTTATTAATAACAGAATAGATGCATGTTGCTTCCTGCCTTATAGGTTTTAATGAAATTTAATATTAGTGCCGCTTGGTGAACTTTATTCATAAATTAAAGTAGGACAATTTGGACACCCACTTGACACGAATAACAAATCTGACATTGTGTTTGGCCAGAGCTCAAAAAGGAACGATTGATATTACTCTCTGTCGTATAGAGGTATTACCATAACACCTGATTGGTGTTACCTAGAACTGGGAAAAGTAGTTGAAAATGAATGAACACTGTAGAGATTAGTTCATAGTTTAAGTTGAAAAATATGTAGCCCCTTCAACAAAACAAAATGAGAAAGCGCACAAGAGGTGCAAGTAATGAACACAGATATGTGAAAGTTTAAAGCAACAAAATTTATTAACAACAACTGGATGTCGTATGATAACACAAACATTAGTTGCTGACAATCTGCCTCACTTAGTGCGACACTAACGCTTGTATAACACACATGAAGTAGAAACAAACAAAACCTGCCTGGCTGTGTGACTTAAACTACCACAAACTAATTATTGAGAATAGAATCTGAATAACAAAATTTAGTACAGGAGTATCATATATTTATTATAATAGTATAACAGCACTGCTGTCTCTCTCTCTCTCTCTCTCTCTCTCTCTCTCTCTCTCTCTCGTGATATTTAGTGGAAGGAGGGAGAGAGTATGGTATGCACATTCTGGTGTCAACATATTAGTTCCTACAATCCAAAAGCAGATAACATGTTTATTAGAGGCCAGTTGAAATGTGATGGCACATGCGCAGAAACCAGATTTCGTCTTTTGTCAAAATGGATGAGTCCATTTAAATCGGCAGGGGCATCAGTTCAGTCGACTACTGGCAACTGAAGTGTGTGCATCAGCGGTAGTAATGCTGGATACACCATGTTCCGAGGTAGTGTGAAGGGTACTGGCTATCCACTCCATTCGCCAGTTTCCCCTTCACTTTCCCTCCTTTGCGTCACTGTGTGCCATCACATTTCAACTGGAGTCTACAAGCAATTGAAATATCTACACATACTTACATTTATATAATAACTTTGAAATTATCACATTTCAACTGGAGTCTACAAGCAAATGAAATATCTACACATACTCACATTTATATAATAACTTTGAAATTATCACATGTATCGTACCAATAAAAAAAAACTCCTACCTGCACCTTATTTCACAGTAACATTCTGTGACAAAGGAAAGAAGTCTGTACATAATAGCCAAAACAAATAACTTAGCCATGCTGTGGTAACCCAAAATGAAATAAAACTACCCCACAACACTGCCAAGGACTCCATCAACCACTCCCTATCTGCACCAAAACATAATTCGAAAATAAAATCCTGAACCAAATGTAGGTGCGTAACAGACAGAGTCCAGTTGCAGGGTGATGATTGCTCTGTGTAACCCTTCTAAGGATGACCCAACAGAACAACAGGTGAGGAGGAAAAGGGTGGGAAAGGGAAACAAGGGTAGATGGAAGGGTGGCACATGGTCTCTTGACGAATACTTCCAGCAGGCAACATTGTGCTGTAACACGTTAACAGGACTACATATAATTAAGGTATGATATTGTTCTACTAAATGTTATGTTGTTTGGATTTTGTACTTGGTAATAATTAGATTGGTCAACACAGTGGGGTTACTTTTCCTAAATTAACATAAACTAAATATTTCAGTTTTTATGTTTGTCATCCCATTGTGTTAGATTTATGAGAGAAATAAAATGTCAACACAACTATTATATATTTTACCTTTAATGTGGCATATCAAAGATAAAACATGTATTAGTTGTGTTGATGGTATTTTATATCTCTTATTATAAATATTTTGCAATGCCAGAGCAGGAACTGTGACATGTTTCAGCTTTCATTTCCGTGTTGGCAAGACTGTGCGTTGGTTCCAGTGACACCCGCAGAGGGGGAAGGCAATTTCATTCTCTTTGTATTTTGTTGATATGTTTATTGCTGCCTGTTCATGTCTCTCCCAGGCAGTGTGTGTAGCAGTATGTAACTGTGTGTATCTTTGAGCAGAAGTCTGCCCCAGTGTCTAGTAGCAGTGGGTAGTACTGTGTATCTGGCAAAGCAATGGTTACAACAAAACAATCAAGAGTTCTGAAATACATACAGTCCATTTACCTCATCAATAATAAACATGTCTTTCTGTATCCTGAAATTGAATTTGTAAACGTAAGCTGAAATGAAAATTGAGATAAGTCGACTGTTTGGAAGTTCAAGTAAATGTGATACCAAGGACTGGAGGAGGGGTAGGAGAGGGGCAGAATGGGAACTGTGCTGCATAAGTCAGTCTGTATATGATGGCAGAGTGTGCCAGAAGTAGTACATACATGCATATATAGACAGCACAACTATTGATATTCACAAGTTTGTAAGTAATTTTTGGCAATGTATGGGATTATACGCAATTTTTAAGTTTCTAATTTGCAAGTTGCTAACAATTATACTCTAGATTTGCTGAATATGGCACTGTTGGCCTATTGGTAGACTACATTAGTTAACGTGTGTTTGAATAAAGTGATATCTGAGCTGAAAGGCAGATCCTCACTGTCAATAGATAGCTCAGAAAACAGCCAAAACCAGTATATTGGACTGGTTTTTTTAGACTGCAAGGCACTTGTATAACCCTAAGTAAGTAATTTGGGATGCATAGTAGTAATACAAAATGGAATATCTTGGACTGTCAGTGGTGTTATTTGTGACATGCACTTTATTACCTTCATTAGCCCTGATAACTGGGAGTTAACTGTACTTCCACTTTATAATGCAGGACACTATGTTGTAGATAATGAAATATGTGCTCCTTCAGATAACATGCTACCGAGCTATTCCTCTCCGAGTCCTGAGCCGAGTATGGGGTTGGTTATTGAGCAAGCAGTTACCTCCATTGATTCGGCCATTGGTGTACAATTATTATGCATCCGCATGTAATTGTAATCTAGAAGAAGCAGCCCATGACGATCTTAAAGTGTACAAAAGTTTGGCAGAATTCTTCTGTCGTCCATTAAAGGATGGTGTTCGGCCTGTCAACAAAGTTGATTGCATTGTGAGTAATCTTTTGTCTGTCCTCTGAATTATGCAGGTGGGAGTCTGGATGAGCTAAAATATTTGGGTATCTTTGACTTTCATATTAGTAAAGGACAAATCCAGAATATAACATGAAAGATATAGAAGACCTCCTGGTCTTGAGGCAGTGCAGTGAATCTCTCTGTTTTATACTTTGTGTTTACAGAACAGATTTTTCTGTATGTTGTCCTCACCAGTTATCTTTGTTAAAGTTAAAACATTGTGAATATAGGACTACCAGTTTTAAACATCTCTGTTGCCTGGAATGTGGAGGGTTGACTTGCTGGGAGGATAGTGTTACATTGTTTTTATCTTGGAATTGGATTTTCTCACCCTTACTGGACAGAAATGTCAAAGCATAATAATTGCAGGTAAGCAGGAGGCATGAAGGTTATGGATGATCTTGTAAATTGTATTCAAACTTGTCACCAGGCAATCCTGGCTTCAGATATTTGTCACTGTTTTTGTTCACATAGTTACTCCATCATGCTTCAATCTGACTATTTACTTGTACTGGTGTGGTCATTGTTCAGTAACTTAATCAAATAACAAACCATTGCCTTGGTAAGCCTCTGATTTAAAATATTCAGAACTAAAGTGACCATTATTCTGGGGCTTTATTATGTTCACTGTGACTGCTCCCCAAAACAGTAACAGTGTACGTAAAACATTTTCTTTTGTTTTTTGTTATTTTATGTGGCCGTGAAACATGTTCTGTTACTCTGAGGGAAGAACGCAAATTAACAAGAAATTAGTCCAGAATTTTGGTATGCGAAAAACAGCTTTCGGATATGGTTTGGAATTTTAAGGAAGCATTTAAAATGGGGTGCAAAAAAATATGATTTGCCTCAGATTGGCTGTTTTTTTAAATTTTATGTAGTCTTAGTTTAATTAAATGCTGATGTTTTCCTTTCTGTGAGTCTAAGGTTTATGTATCAGTGATTCATCTGTTGTCTGTCATATTTGTTACTATGTGTGAGAGGAGTAACGTATGCAGTGCGCAAATCCTTGCAAGTGACACAGAGAGGTTTGTTCTTATTAAAATTTTAAGAAATAAGACAACTAATAATTTACAGCTTTTGCAGAATAAAAACTGTGGTTTGGAAATGAGTTCTTAAAATTCTTAATCATAGGTGGGTTCATAGTTTACCGACAGTTTCTCACATTGCTTACGAATAATGTTATTGTGGTTACTCAGGTATCACCAGCAGATGGTCGTGTGATCAGCTTTGGTCCTGTTAAGACATGCAAGGTGGAACAGGTGAAAGGTGTAACATATTCACTTCAGGGATTCCTTGGGGAACCCACATGGGATAGCAGACTTTCAAATACATGCACTGACCATGTGAATCATGATGCAGGTATGATGGTGTTGTGCAGTTACAATGGAATTGTAATGTACAACAGAATAAAAATGTACTGAAAGAATTTATGATGCCTCTTTGCTATGTGGTTTGGCAGTCAGGGTGATATTTGTGTTGGAGGATTACATGTTTCTTACCTACAGTCTTTGCCAAATTACGGGTATTGATAATCTGAATGTATATGGAAATGGTCTGGTCTGTAGTGTAAATTATTCTGTAAGTTTGCATTGTTATGTAAGAAACAGACTGTTGACATTCTTTTGTTTTGAACATATGGTATTTGTGTTAAGTATGTGTAACAGAAAACAACTTTCTAGAATATAAGAAATTGGAATGAGAGTCATATGTATATTACTTTAGGATTGATGGGGTTTGGTGTGGTGTGCAGCATCTGAAGATTTTATATTTGCAAGTTTTGTGGTTTTCACAATGGTGTGATTGAGGATTCCATTCTTCTGGGATGTGATGCTGTAACTGGGTGAGTGGTGTATGACATTTCAAAGGGACATCAGGAACTGCCCACTCAGTGATGTAGCACCACATTCCAGTACACTAGAATCTGCAGGTTTAAGTGTGTTAGCATTCAGTTGCATACACAATATTCAGATGTTATATTGAATTATGCTGTCTACAGTTGCATCTTCTCCACCTGACTACAGGCAGTCTCTGCTTCTTAACAAAGACACCAGTTTGTATCAATGTGTGGTATACCTGGCTCCAGGAGATTACCACCGGTTCCACTCACCCGTCCAATGGGATGTCACCTTTAGGAGACATTTCCAAGGTAAGAATCACTAAATGACATTTAGAATTAGTTGTGGCTCCAGATATTATGTCATAGTGAAATTGCTACAAAGGCTCACTGGCAGTACCATGCTATTTTTTAGTTAGGACTTATTATATACTGTATGTGTAGGTTATGGTGAAGTCCCATGAAAGAAGTTGTTGGGCAGCAGCTGATTTCACCGCTAAACTAGGAAAGCTTAAATGGATGTAATTTAATACTGAGTTTATTGACTTTCAGGTACTAAGATGAAACATTACATTAGGGAGAACCTCAACCTCAAATCAAGGAGCATGGAATGAGGGTTTCTGTGTACCACTCTGTACAAGGTTTCTCCCACATAACTTCTTTGTATACAGGGAGTTCAATTAAAAACCAAACCCAGATGCACAATAAGCTTAACACTTTGCTGTCAGGTCATGTATATAGATGTGATTGCTATGCCGTGCGTTGTTGAGGGATCACATATTTTGACATTTTCACACATAGCGTTCTATGCATGTGTTTTTCAGCTGTTCTATATGAATTATCATGTCAACGTTATCAACATCTAGAAGCAGGACCCTTCCTGACCCCACATTCTTTGAACCGTACGATTGCTACAAAGTGACCATTGATTCAGGTACCCCTTTCTTTTTTCTTTGGTCACTTCCTTAAGTAGAAATCATGGCTTTGCATAGGAGTGTCATGAAAGATGATGGATACATATTCCGATGTCTGATAAATGTGAAGCTAAAATTTTTGACCATGACATTGTCGTCCCCACCTCTTCTCCATGTAAACATTTTGATCTATCCCTTAGTTTTTCCAGTGAGAGGGGCAAGTACAGTAAGAGGAAAAAGTAGTGAACTGGGTAGCTCTGATGATAAACCAGGAAACACTAGATGCAGGGAGGCTATTCAAATTATGGTCTTTGTGTCAATATTTTCTACAGAAATTCAAGTCATTTTACAACCCAAGGAACTATTACTTGATGAAGCCATGATCCTGAGGCGGGGTTGCCTGAAATTTAGGATGTGCAATGCAGGGACGATAAAATACGGAGTGCTGGTCAGAATGGTATGTGAGGTGGTATCAGGTTATGTCTGTAAGAAGAAGATACACACAGCTGAGGGGCAGAATTTGGAGGACACTTTTCACTTTTAGCCAGAAACTTAGGCCAAAATCATCACATCTATCAAGCCATTTTTATAATAGTGTGAGATCAGCTGAAACATTGTTAGACAGAAAGGTGGGAGTTGTGGCATTACGAGAACTAACAAGGGGTATTCTACCTGACCTAGAATATGAAGCCAACTACTTGAAAACAGGACAGTCAGCATTCCAGAGGAAAGGTGGCGCAATAATCTGAGCGCAGATAGACAGAAGACTTGTGGCATGAAAAGCACTATCCATGACACAGCAGTAGTGACTGCAGGAAGAAGAGACAGAACAGACCTGGAAATAAAGAAACGTTAGGCTTTATGTCAGTGCATTAAATTCATGAAAGGCACAGATAGGGCAGACAAGTACCTCAGTTATTACTCACATCTGAGGAAAACTGTCAAATGGCCAACTGTATCTGCTGAACTCTGCACCCTTCAGTGCATTTTTGTGTACACAACATGAAACTAAACTAAAACTAAACTCCATGGCCTTAGTCCGCACGCGAACTATACCGACAGAGCGGCCGCCGCCGGTCAGCGAAGTTAGACAAACAAGAAATAATGTAAAAGAAATTCTTGCAAGAGGTAGCAATTTCCTGGATATCAGAAGTCTAGAATCAAAGTGAGACAAGTTCCGATGAATTGCGATCGCTGGAGAAGCAACAGACACCAAAGGGGCCTAAACAGGACTCTAGGCAGATTGTCCAGGGATTTAGCAGATACAAACTGGGTAAAATTTATGTGATGGGGAGGGGAGGTAATGTCATGCCAGACAGCGTAAAGTGCATATGCTGCACAAAAGAGAAGAAGTTAAACAAGATGCCTTTGTAAATTCTGTGTTGTTCCACTTCACAAAGGGTGTTAGTTTGAGAAATACCAGTCAGGAACTGCTAGACTGTTTACATGCATTTTCTTCAGTATTGGGTTCAGGAGTTTCATCTATACATTCAAACTGTAAGTAAGAATATAATGAGGGTTGAACAGCTGAAGTGTGTAAAAAGTCCCAGAACTCTGGGTATTTATTTCATTATGTCCAAATGGGAAAACGCTGTCCCAGGAATTAAATGCCCTCCAATGGCTGAATAGGAAAATGTCCCACAATGCCGTGTCCTGTGTAAAATTTTCTGCATTTATAATTACACATCTCTTTTTCACAATATGTGTCTACAAGTCATGTATGGATGTAAAAGATTATGTGAGGTTTAATTGTAGTCAAAAATATCACTAGTAAAATGTAGTTTTTTCTTCAATTCTTACAATTTTACCAGAATTCACATTTATTTACAGATATCTCCAGGCAGTATTTCTTATTTTTTTTCTTGCACTGTCAAAGCGAAGCATATACCACACATATAGGTCCCTCTGACAAGTCTCTGTTCCCTCATAAAGACCGTTGTGTAAA
>Ga0123352_10004916_pt1 | contig 19905 bp, 12 predicted proteins | sample TergutLab28metaG_FD_89700 | JGI IMG/M metagenome (GOLD analysis project Ga0123352, IMG submission 89700) | Labiotermes labralis P1 segment gut microbial communities from Petit-Saut dam, French Guiana - Lab288 P1 | ecosystem: Host-associated > Arthropoda: Insects > Digestive system > Gut ...
AGCGGAGGATGAACACAGGCCGAACCAGACGGACATAACATAAACAAAACAGCATGCTACCAGATAACCTCATGTACAGTCTGTCTTAGTAACTTCATTCCTACACTAATTTACGCTCCCTGATGATGATCCCATAGAGGGATTGAAACATGTAGGCGATATTTTAAATCCATTTTAATCAGATAATGTGATTTTAATGGTTTGACAAGTATGTAAAACAAAATGATATTAAAGTTTAACAATCCGCCTCGTCAACAGTATCATTGCGTATATCAGCAGTGGCAAAACATTTGCTGAAACAAATACAAATTTGGACATAAGTCATTAGCTTTCGTAATATTAATAAGCGTGGTTGTGTACAAATAGAATGTAGTGTGCGACATGAAGATCGTTTTACAGATCTAAAAACGTCATTTACAAGCCAATTAACTTCCGTCCGATTACTTCCCACTCACACCGATGGACGCCTTTTAAAAAACCCAGAATTTCAGCTGCGTTTTTAGATTATGTGTATGGCGCAGTTCGTGTTCTTATTGGAGATTAGCACCTACAGTATTAAGTTCGTACAATAATAGTTCCTAATTGCGTGCCCACTGCGTAACAAGCATAGTGTGTCTTTATGACAAAGAGAGAGGGGTTGTTGTCGTTCAGGAAGACAAGTTTTGTTTAATGTGAGTGTCACACGAAATAGGTACTGTTTAGAGAATATACATAACACTTGAACATTGAGACAAGTGTTACATACAGTAATCACTGTGATTTAAAGTGTTAGTTGTCAGACACGATTACAAAGTTGCGAAAAACGACTACTAGCTTCGTCATGTCTGTTTGTTTGTGTCTCTCTGTCCGTCCGTCCGTCGGTGTGTAACACCTCGGCTGCCACTGAACGGAGTTTCTTGAAATTTGCTAATGGGGCATTTTTCTAAAAACCTGTCGAGAAAATTCAAATTTCAGTAAAATCGGAAAAAAATAGAGAGCACTTTGCATGAAAGCCTCTGTATATTTCTGATAATTTTTTCATTGATCGACAGACTCCTCATTGTCGAGGCTTCACGATCATATTCAGACACATCGCACTCGGTAGGACTCTCTGGAAGAGTGATCAGCCTGACGCAGAGACCTGTACACAACACACAACACTCACAAGAGAAAGACATCGATGCTCCTGCGAGATTCGAACACACAATCCCAGCAAGCGAGTGGCCGCAGACCCACGAATTAGACCGTGCGGCCACCAGTTTAGCCAATTTATAATGTCTTGCTCTATTCTTCTTAGAATGAAAAAAATTTAGACAATCGTTGCATATAAAATTCAAACAAATTTAATTTTCAGTTACTGTTTCCACTAAAATCGTGCCATTTGTGAGATAATGGTATAGCTAAGGAGACCACAGATATAAATATAACACGAAGCATGCGCACTTGCATGCTGGATAACTAAGGCTACAGGCACGCACTCAGAATATGTAATGCTTTTTGCTTTTCCACGGCATGAATGCTTAGGCGAATGTGTGTTAAAGTTATGTTCTAAGTAGATGGGCTGTCTTGTTCATACATGATGTATATACCACAAATAAGTGCAGTAAATTCGCATCTAATTTCTTGCAGTCTACAATGCCAAGACAATTACTGCTTTGCGAAGAAATAGAGTAGTGCAAGGGAACATTTAGTCTATATACTGGAGCGTAGTTCGGAAAGACTTCGGTACTACAGAACGTAAACCGTGCGTCACTCCTGTTCTTTGGTTTGTTTGCTTTCCTTCCAGGCTTAGTTTTTAACGGTTTAGTGTGACATTGTCTTCGTCGAATCTGCAGGTTGTCTTTCTTCCTCTCTCTTTTGCTCATCTACACCGAGTATTAGAATCGGTGGAGAAGGAAATTTACGTAAGAACATTTCTAAAAGTAATCAAAGTTTAAAAGTTATGTTTCCCATTCACAGGACAGTGCCAGATTGGAAGAAAGTTTCCGGTATGCTTAGTCATTTGTCCTTTCGTGATTGGTCTATTCTGCGGGGAGGTCCCCTCCGTGCTGCAGACAAGCCACTGCCCTGTATGTTGCACTATCTTCCTTTCTTGAATCTGGAAATTTGGAAGCTGTAGACGGGAAACTATAGTTCAAGAGCAAAATCTTACTTCTGAAATAAAACCATCTTGATATCAATACAGACACGTACTAACCCTAGACAGGCAAAGTACGTAACCTACGACGTAACAATGAAGCGCGTTCGCGTAACCACCGCTGCTATGAAACAGCAATAATTATTACATATTCTTAGTGTGTGTCTGTAGCATTATTTATCCAGCATGCTATGTGCATGCGCCATATTATATTTATATCTGTGGCCTGTCCGTCTCCACCATATTTTTCCATATTACGTCATAAACGGCACGATTTTCGAAGAAAAGTTTTTGATCATAAAATGCTTGTTTTGATTTTGTTCTGCGACGTTTTTCTGAAACCTGTCTTATTCTAAGAAGAAATAGGAAGATATCATAAATGTATATTGTATTGTTCTTCATGTAAAGTGTACGTTTTTTGTCAGATTTCAATGAAACTCGAATGTTCAGGGCAGATTTTCAAAAAAAATTCTGAAACGTGATATTTCACGAAAATCTGTCCGGTGGGAGCTGAGTTGTTCAATGCGGACGATTAGACTGATAGACCAACAAATGGGGAAAATAATCGCTTTTCGAAATATTACGATTGCACCTAAAATAAATTCAATAAATTTGCTAAATTAAGAGCGCTTTAGTTTAAAAATTCGTAATGTTAATCAGAAATAACGGGCGGTGTACCGAATATCAAGCAGGACTTGTTCAAACTGCTGCTTTGTAGTAGGATAGGTTCGAATTGAAATCTCTGTCCAGTGCAGCTGGGTTTTCGAAATACTACATTTGAAAAGCCTGCTTAAGCTTAAAACACAACTACCACAGTTAATGGATTAGCATCACCATTGTAAATTCAAGAACCGTTTGAGTTACTAAAGGGAACAATGTTGAGAACACTAATTATGAAACCTATTACAAATAATTTTCTGCACGAGCAAAATCAAGACATGTTTCAAGAGTTCTACCACTAATGAATTTGTCGCTGATAAACAGTTGTTTATATTAGGTGTAATTCAACTTCATAGGGCAATTAATTCAAGGGTGTTTGTAAATTGACGTTTCTTGTTGGTGTGTCTGAATGAAACACTCGACATAGGTGTGTGGCGTGTTTCGCACACCATATGACCCATGAGCACCTGCCATGAAGACCACCCGCAGTGAACAACAGTTCTTTGATGTGTTCGTCTAATTGAGACGAGAGGTCAACTTTACGCCATACAACACACCCACAATTACCAGCAGCAATTCACTGACACCCAACTGACAACAACACGAGCTGTAAATTTGTACTTCAGCAACTGAAGGTAATCTCTTTGAGTAGGGGTGTTCAAACTGTGGGTAGGGGAACTATGTGGTCCAAAGTTCCGCTTTATATACCTCCGTAAGTTACATATGTCTCCACGAAACAATAGTAACACAAGAAATCCGCAAAAATATTCTCCTTAACTCAAAAATTAACTTTCTGTTTACTTAGATTTCTAGTCCTATATTTACAGTATTGGTAATCAAGTTGTTACTCTTTCAGTTTTACTTCCTCTAAGAACATATTACCATTACTGCTTCAGCACTGCCCATAATTACGGTAAATATATCGGATATAATCTCGATGTTTCGTAATGTCGCCTTGTTTGTAATTGCTGACTTACATCATTTCGTGCAAAGTATGTAGGTAGGAATACGTTTGAGATTTTTCTGCTAAAATTTTCCACATAAATCTAGTAGTTCATTCATACCCGTCATCAAAGTGAAAACTAAATGCACACTACATATTTTGCTAACACAGTGTTCCGTTTCATTCTTACTGTACACAAGGATTTCATCCCCGAGCAAGAGTACGAAGTATTTCGCAGTAAGCTCGATGCACTGCTTGCTGCGAAGTAGAAGCTGAATAACGTTTAGATAAATTGCACTAGAAAATGTACTTAAGAGTGAGGTATAAGTAGGCTTAATGTGGGCTGGAATTATCCAGTGCACACTAGAGACCAGTGGTAGTGAACGTTTTGGTTCCTTAAAAGACGTGAAATTTCTAAACTGCCACAGCCTGTTGGTTAAAGTAATGACTTATCTGGCTCAGGAGAGGGACAGACGGCGGGCTCTTGTAAATGCGATGGTGAACCTTGGGGTTCCATAAAAAGCAGGAAGTTTCTTGACTAGTTGAGAAACGGTTAGCTTCTCAAGGACTCTGCTCCATGGAGTAAGCAAGTAAGACTAAAGTGATAAGTATATCGGTTGAATTAGTGATCTTAATTTAAGGCATCATTGACTGAATTAGGTATACGAATGTTGCCTTCAGATTTCCGTCTTCTGGGGCGTGACGTCGTATAGTCTGTTAGATACGTATCGACGTTTCAGAGAATCTGCTGCCCACACTGTGGGAGTATATGATGGAGGCCGAATTTTCCTCTACAAAGTTAGTACACTTGTACCTCATAATCTTATTAGAGTTTGATTTTAGAGTTAACAGGAAGCATGGATGTTTTGCAACTAACAGAATACCAGTACAGCGTTAAACAGTTGGGAACCCTTTGTTCAAACAGACGTACATTCGATGGTCAATGTTTGCAGCCTTGTAGTACAAATTCATATCACTTGCGAAAAACAGTTAACAAATTTATGGAATTTACCTAGTAAATCCATTTTAATCTAATAATGTGGTTTTAATGGTTTGACAAGCATGTGCAATTATTTGGTTTTAATAAATATTGTTACCTAGTAAAATTGAACTAAATTTGAATAAAACCCCAAAAAGTAGACTATTTCCATGCAAATCACGTGTGGCCACAGTTGAAAATACCTGACTGAAATATGTATTATGTGACCTTAAGTAACTGAGGTTGGAAAGATTTTTGAAAGGAACCATTGAGGTAAATTCTCTTTTAAATTCTGACACTTTGTAAGTCTGGTAGTTGGACACCGGCATTGTGGAGAAACGTAGGCGACTGCTCTGCATATATTGAGGATTTATCTGCATGGTATTATAGCCCACAAGGCTACAGTATAAATCTTCACGCCAGTCAAAAGTCTGACACTTTTGACTCCTCTGGGGAGGCAACTTCCATGGAGGTGGTGAGCTGGGATTTTCGGGACGACTTTCACCACGTATCAGAAGGCAGACTTTCACAAGGCAGAAGATGTCATTGTAAACCTTCACCGCCTAGAAATCCTAACGTATTAAAAAAATTGGAGATTTAAATTCAGATTAAAATTTTTCATGAAAGTGCTGCTGATGTTTTCTTCTTGGTCTTGAAATCGTGTAGATTTAGAGTACAATAATAGTATAAAAGGAACACACTATATAAAGTAGTACATGCTATAATATTATAAACTACAGTGTGTAAAAACCAAGATGACGTCAGTGGATTCAGTTTTCATAGAACGGAGTGTCAGCAGCCTGCCTGAGACTTGCGTTGGCCCAGGCAACCCAGTCAAAGAAGTCTCCAGTCCAGAGGATTTTGCGTTTGTTGGGGCGCAAACTCTTAAATTCACCAAGCTATTAGAATAAGGTGAGATAAAGAGGATTTATTAATAAGCCTTAACACTGATTTCATCAAACCCCCGTCTTCATTTTCATCCACTTACTTCGCCATTATCTTTGTCTTTTCGCCCTCCCTTCCTTTCAAGATCTTTGTTGTTATCAAAAATACTTTATTTTTCCTTTCAACGAGCACAGCTTGTAGGTCTTTCCCTTCTCTTCATTGGTCCCGAACAACCTCTCCTGGGTGAAAGCCAACTCTTTGAACCAACTCGCTCCCCCACCACATTTTCTTCAAATTTTCTTTTTCTTCTTGAAAGGCGTTAATTTGGGAGAGCACCCCCTTCTCCCATCTATTCTGCACCTTTCTCACCCGACCCTCTTCAACCCCAATCTTGCTTACCCTTAACCCTCTCACCTAAGCCATCAGCAACGTCTGTTAAGTAAACTTCAGGTAATCCCTCCCTGATAGCTTCATTTCATTAGAAGGGGTAAACTCTTTAAGTAAAGAACCAAAATTAACTTACATAAAAACTAGAGTAGTGCTTTCCTTCGGTGAACTTTTGTGACTTCAGGACATTTTACGTAATAAAACAGAAAGAAGCCAATCTATTCACAGTTTTTTTCGGTATAAGAAAGCCCCTATTAATACACAAATGCAATCTCCTTCTATATTAGGAATAAAAACACATAGGAGAGCCCTTTATGTTAATAAGTTGGAACATCCTTCTAATAAATTTAAGACATTTCCGAAATTGAATTTCCAAACGACTTTTGAACTTTTGTTATAGGAATCACTTAAATGTTTGTGCAGAAATTCTGAAGAGGTACAGAAGTATTTTTTCCAAATTAAAAAAAAAGATTTCGGAATATCATAACATACATATGTGAAGCAAATAGTTCCAGACAAAAATTCATAAGGAAAACTGCACAATGGAAACGTTATGTAGTCTTATGGACCTGTTATTGATAATACTATTATAATTGTAAACTGTTCGGTAATAGAACATGAGAGATGGGTTGGGCACGTGGCGCGTATGGGTGAGGAGAGGGGGCGTATAGGGTCTTACTGGGGAAACCGGAGGGAAAGAAACTACTGGGGAGACCTAGGCGTAGACGGGTGGATAACATCAGGATGGATCTCCAGGAGGTGGGATGTGAGTATATGGACTGGATTGGGCTGACCCAGGATAGAGACATGTGGCGGACGCTTGTGAGTGCGGTAATGAACATTCTGGTTCCGTGAAATGCGGGGAATTTCTTGACTAGCTGCAAACCAGTTAGCTTCTCAAGAAGGACTCTGCACCATGGAGTAAGTAAGTAAATAATAGAACATGTGTGCTGAGGGTGGAGGATGTAATAGGAAAGTGGAAAAAACTGCGTAACGAAAAGTTTCTTGACTCCCGTTAGAATTATTCAGGTAATCGTATTAAGGGAAATGATTTGGGTGGAGGAAGCTGCAGTCATGTGAAAGAAGAGAAATCATCCAGGAAATATTTAGGAGATCCCTTAAAAATCCGAGTCGTAGAGTGGATGATAGTATTAAAAAGAATATTAGAGAAATAGATAGTGGAGAGGATTCATATGGCTTAGTTTACGGGCCAGTGGCCGTCTGTTTTAAACACGACAATGAAAATTGGGGCTTAATAAAATGCTGAAAATTCGGTGCAGGACCTACATTTTCCTCAGAATGTCTCTGCTCAGTGGAGTTAGATGGTTAATCAGCAAAACGTATTCATCTGTATTACTTTTTAAAGCCTGCCAAGAACTCTACGTACCATCACGTTTAACATTTAAAAATTCGACATATTGATTACAGTCTGTTTACATGTTCTCACAACAAACAGCGACTTTTGTCTTATACAAGAGTTTTTATAACCGAGGTGGAGAGTGTTTATAGCGCGGTACGGATTGAGTCCTTATATAACCCAGGGACGTTTCTTCTTTAAACGGTTAAACTTGTCAATTACCCCAAAGCATTTCGGCACATTTTACAGGGTTTTCATTGTTTTAAAGAACCGTTGCATTAAAAAGACCTGGACATGTTTATGAATCTACTGGTATACCAAACTTCACATGTAACTTCAAAGAAAAATTTTTTTTATCGCAATCAAACTGAAGGCTAAATATCCATTTAATATAGCCACAAGTCTAATATTTTGTATTCTACGAGAAATTGCTTAAGGCAAGAACATTTTTTGCTAAACGTCACTTACGGGCCTGCATTTCACTGGAACTCCTACATAAGAATTTGGTTTACCAAAAAAAACTTTTACTAATTGCAGAAATATGAAAAATACGAAGTATGCGTGCATTTCTATAGTGTATTGTTTATATAAACTTCCGTGAAAAAGTTCTAAAGGGTCAAATTTTGCGGACATACAGTTGGTTGAGGACCTGCGCTGCAAGAACGAAGGTCACGACTTCGATTCCCTATGGAGTCATTGGGAATTTTCATTGGCTTAATCCTTCCCTCTGCACAACGACCCTGGGGTCGACTCAGCCCCTAACATAAATAAGTAACAGAAGTATGTCCTGGGGGTTAAAGGCGGGGCCGGTGCACAGAGCCTCAACCTCCTGGAGCCTTAACGGCCTGTAACAGGCATGTACAGCGATTGCTTTACCTTGCAGACGTCCTAGAGCTCATGACCTCATAAGCTTTCTTTCGTTCCGTACTGAAGGACAGGACATTCCTGGAATCAAAATACACAAAATTAACGACCAATGACTGTGGGTTCTAGCCACGAAATTGAGAAATATTTTAACAAAGACAGGAAGCTGATGTGTGTACATTCTGAATACCAGACACGTTCTATTATCCAGTGGTCTGAGCACGCTATAGTCCACAGTGAATTACTGATATTCTTGTTTGTGTGACTGAAATTGGTTCGCTCCGTGTATTGTGAATATCACGTTATATTTCTATCAACGAATTTATACAGAGTTTCGTATCAATATATCGTTAGCATTACTTAGTGTTCAATGGAAGATTGGCTCATCACTTTCGCATTTTAACGACCCACAACTGGCCTATTAATCACACGTTCACTGTGGAATTAAATAAAATTTTAAGATTTTTAAACTTAATTCATCCTCACTAATAATGCTATTTACAGTAATTTTAAATATTGTAAAAATGAATCCAAAATGTTATATTTACAAATATTTCACATAAGGGCGAGACCTCGGCTTTATGTTTTTATTATTGAATGTATCTTCTTTCTTTGGACGCAACAGCCCTCTGTGGGTCAGGGCCTCCTCATTCTTGAGGTTTCTAGATCACACACAACGACGCACCACAGTCGGTAGGACTCCTGTGGACGAGGGATCAGCTCGTCGCAGAGACCTCTACCTGACAACACACAATACTCACAACAGACAGACATCCATGCCCCCGGTGGGATTCGAACCCACGATCTCAGCAGGCGAGCGACCTACGCCTTAGACCGCGCTGAGGCTGAATTACAGGCATGATAGTGTTTGTACAGTCGGCACCAGAATTGTTATCTTTATCGTAACAATTTGGGGTAAAAAGTACAAGTTTTTCAAATTATTTTAAAATTTTTATTCGAGTTCGGATTTATAATGTAGATTAATAAGTTAGCTGGCAGGAACGCGTAATTTGAATTCGAGTAGCCAGAAGTACAGAACACCAATTACATAGGCAAAACAACATAACTATTCATGAAAATGTAATTTAAATTCGTTACTTGCTGTTTTAGAATAAAGTAATTTAATGAAATCGTTTATATTTTTTCTGTGGTACAACAGATCAACTCGGGTTTTGATGGCCTCTTGAGGTTTATGGATAACACGCATTTAGACACGCACACACGGTAGAGCTCCTCCGAACGAGTGATCAGCACACCTCAGAGGTCGCTACCTACACCGTAACTCCAGCAATCGAGCGGCTGCAGATCTACGCTTTAGACTGCACAGCGGCAGTTAATGAAATTTTAAGGATACATTTTTAAGTGCATATTAGCATTTGAAGGTGGCAAATATCATTTGTTAACACAAACATGAAAATATTAACACTGTTTATAAAAATTTTAATGATTAAAATAATTCTTAATTATGTTTGAATAATCACTTGGTAATGTTTAGCAGCACATACACCCTATCCACTATAAACGCCGAACAATCAGTACTATACAACATTAGTTTTCAACTTCTAACACACGAACACCATGTCTTAAATTAAAACAATTTTATTACAGTCTCATAAATACTGCAAAAGTGTTCAAATATACATATAATAATAATAATAAGAGACGAAACCAGCTGTTTGCAGGAAAGTAAAGCGTGCTGCAATTATACACGAATCCTTAATGCTGGTGCTGTAACACGCGTTCCCGTGGAATAACCCAGCGGCCTCTCGGGCCCCTCTGCCCACATGGCTGCAATCACTGTTGTACAAGTACGTAATCATTGTTTGTTCTCAGATTCACTGAATACACTGAAATATAAATGTGGACAGAACGTAGATTTTTTAAAAACTAAACCTTATTTTACGTAAAGTAGCCAGTGGGCTTCAAAAGGTTACAAGTGTTGAACCTCTGTGCAGTAAATAGACGTCAGTACCAAAAAGACACATGAGTAAAGGGATAGAAAGAGTGACTTTACAATGAGCACCTTAGTGATATTTCGCATCCAATTTCATAAATTTTAAGAACAGGTTGTGCATCGCAAGTGTACGACATTCAACAGAAGATAGTATGTTATTCTGAAACGTGTAGCGAATTTTGGATTGAAATACTATTTGCGCAAAATGTGGTTATATTTGACTGAAAGATATAGTAAAAAATTCGACTTACTTTTGGACATGTTTTAAAAGTGGGGGATCTCTCTGTGCTTCGTTTGTGGAGGCATCTCTCCATGTATTCTTCCGTAATTATTTGTCGTCTCTATTACCTTTGTAAGGTGTTGCACTAAGTTTTATATTAGACACTTCTAATAAATGTTTAAAGTAAATGAGGAGAATTGTCCTGTACAATACCTTCGTAATTTGTAAATCGAAGCTTACCAACAATGAATTTGCTTAAATTGTCTTTCGAAAGATTATAAGTTATGAATGATATCTGAATTATAGAAGCAGTGGGGGCATCAGAAGTGTCGTTTCCATTCCACCGCAGTACCCCGCTTTATATGACAAAAGGCATGATCAGAATGTCACACAACAGAATATTTTTAAGCCCTTCACTTCCGCGTATTTGCCCAGTTATTGTAAATTTGTACCTAGTGACGTTTTATATCCAGTAGCTGAGACCGAGCATGAATCGAGTGACTGCATATTAATGCAGTGCACAGACATTATTATTGTAATGGTTATCGTTACTGTAACTATTCTAAATGTTGCGTGCTTGCTTAGACTTTCAGTTTTAGAGTATCATTCTAAATATTTCTCTAGTTGTCGAGGGTCGGGAGGTAAAGTTAAGACAGCTGTGGTAAAAATATATAAGACTAAGGTTTCCGAAGTAGGCAGCTGCCTGTGTTGGTTTTGGTGTTCCCTTTATGTGGCTGTTGGAATTATAGGACTGTTTTACGATTGAATTTAATGTAATTTTTACACGAAACAATGACTGGCGTGTAGAAGTTAGTCGACTCCAAATTTAACCCCATGTTTAATCTGAACACTGGTAAATATTTATTTAAGTATAGGCATTAAATAAATAAATAAATATATATATATATAGCCGATCAGATTCCCATGGCCGTTCGGTCTAGGGCTTAGGCGTCCAGCCTCTTAATTGCCGGAATCTCGGGTTCGAATCCCTGGGAGAAAATGGATGTTCGTGTCTTGTATTTGTTGTGTTGTGTAGGTAGCGACTTCTGAGACGAAATCGTGACTCGTTTAGAGGAGTCCTACCGGGTGTTTGTTTGTGTATGTTTATATATACATATACACAAAAACACATGCATACAACAAATACATTTTATATATTGGGTAAAGGACAATTCTTTTCTTTGTTTGAGATTCTTTTGGTTTTTCCTTTGAAAAGTGGGTTAATAAAAATAAAACATAGAAAGCATTGAGTTCTTATACTTTTTTTTGTCACTGGACTGAATTAGGGCACAATGCCTTTTTTCTTTCTGAGAGGCCCTACCGTGCAAGGCAATTTGTAACTCATGACGGAAACGAATAAATTTTCCAAAATCATTTGTTTCAGTGTGCCCAAGACGATGGACAGCATCGAGGATACTAGCCGTACTGACAAGCTAATTGTCCTACTACAGCAAGTTCACTATAAATCTGAGATACCCGATAGTGTTTTGTGAGCAGGCTATAGGTCGCTTCTTGCAAAGCGATGAAACTGCCCTCTAATTAAGCAAAAGATATGCAACATTCTCCTCAAAACCAACTTTGTCATTAGCCGAAAGTTCACTTCCCGTGCTTGAGCTTTTCATTGGACATCATGCCGCCTGCCTTCACTCAACAAATTACTTAGTGCTACAGACTCGGAAAGGATCTTACAAGGTGTGTATTAAACTAGTGTTCATAACTCTGGTTCATTATATTTATTCTATGTAAAATGATAATATGTACTACAAGTAGCCGTATCGTATTGAATATATACATTTGTGTTAATTTTAAAATAAATTATTTTACAAAAACAGATTTTGTGTTTGTACTGTTTTCAGAGGAAATACCTCTTTGAATATCACGCATTCTTGTTCTTCACGTGTAAACAGTGATAATGTGGAAGTTGCTGTTTAGTACGTCAAAGTGCAACTGAACATCACGCAGTTCAATTTAGCTGCAGCTATTAAAATATAATTAGAATTTTTTTAAACCACTCAATCGAAATAAATTAGATCCTTTCCTCGTACTGCCGTGGTTTTACCAATGTAGGTTGTGTCGTAGTTAGTACCCCACACTATAATTTGTGTTTATGGGACATTAGCGGTGAAACGGAATGGGGTATTTAGAGAGGCTTTTTTTGTAAAATTTCCGAGTCTATCGTTACGCATTGCATGTTAGCAAGTAATTAGGATTAGGAGCAGATGATGACAACAATGACAGGTGTACTATATTGTCATCAGGTGATGACACCAATGGTAGGTGTACTATGTTGTCAGCAGGTGCTGACAGGAATGGTAGGTGTACACTATTGTTGGTAGGTGAACACAACAATGGTATGTGTACTATATTGTTGTCAGCAGGTGATTACAACAATGGTAGATGTACAATATTTTTGTCAGCAGGCGATGACAGCAATGGTAGGTGTACAATTTTGTTGTCAGCAGGTGATGATGACAATGGTAGGTAGGTGTACTATATTGTTGTCAGCAGGTGATGACAGCAATGGTAGGTGTACTATATTGGTGTCAGCAAGTGATGATAACAATGGTAGATGTACTATATTTTTGTCAGCAGGTGATGACAGCAATGGTATGTGTATTATATTTTTGTCAGCAGGTAATGATAACAATGGTATGTGTACTGTATTGGCTATTAGTGACCACATTTTCCAACAGTTTGTCATCTAGACAGTTGACATGAAGTCTCTGTATTTCCAAAACTTTTTGTAAAGATGATGAGATTAGGTCTTCCGAAGAAGTATTGTTGTCAAGAAATTCTTGTTAAAATTTTAAATAACTAGATACTAGTCAATTTACCGTGCTCTCGATACAACCAATGAAATACTCAAGCTTCCTGCCAGATCTTAGAAATTGCAAAAATGCCTGTCTTGGTGATACTTCAATTTTTTTCGAAAATGTGTGATAGCAATGGGAGAAGCTTTTCGTAGAACTCGAGTAATTAAAATTAAAATTCCCCACATAAACTGATGAGAATGAATTAGACATGAAATGGTTCTTCGGAAGTATGTGGAAGATCCAGGTCACTTGCAAAGACCAACGAATTGAGAACATATATTCGTTTGCAAAGGAGATGTTTAGAGTATTGAACTGTAGGGTCTAATGACACTAATAACTAAGTTTAAACTTCCATCAGGAAAAACAATAAGATATCTACATAATTGTAGAAGCTGTGCACTAATTATCCTTTCTACATCATACTAAGGGGGTGCGCGGTGGCGCATTTGGTTCAGGCATCGCGCTACAAGCCGGAAGATCGCGGGTTCGATTTCTGGGGTGTCATTGGAATTTTTCATTGACATACTCCTTCCGGCCGCACTATGACCCTGAGGTCGACTCAGCCTGTAATAAAAATGAGCAACAAGAATATGAGGGTAAAGGCAGCCGGTCCATAGGGCTGACAACCGTACTACCTTCATGTGCCGATTGTCTTGAAATATGGGAGCCTCATCCTCCTGTAACCCTCAGGGCCTGCCCAGACCCGTAACGGGATTTCTTGACATTTTATGCATCATATTACTTGTAAATTTGTTGATTTTCTATAAACAATTGTAACACAAATATAAATCCATGATATGATCCTAGTCAACCAGTACGTTGATGTATTGATGACATGAGATGATTATACTTTCAACTGATATCTGAATCATGAATTTAAAAAAAAACTTATTCCTGCAATAAATGAATCACAAAACGTTAGGTACAGTTATGCAGTGAGATTATTCCTAACAAGATAATTTTAAAATTGAATAATTTAATTCCGTTTTTTATATATTGTTATACACTTGCTGTGTTTGAACAGGTCACTGACTTGTTTATCAGAGAAGCATGAAATTAAATAGACAAAAACTGGAAGCAAATGTGACCTCCTAATATCTTTTATGTTCATTTAGAAACCAATAACTTTTACGCGAACTATAATAAACCGAAAGCGATAAAAAAAATGGGGTCATTAAAGAAGTAAATTTCAAGAATTATCCTTCTGTTTAGAAAAACGATGGGTGAAATTGTGTTTTTGTCTAATTGTATTGAAGTTTTAATATAGTGCATAGGTACTGAAGTAACTGCACGCCACATATCCCACTGTGATGTGACCAGTTTTTTATGAACTATATGAACACAAGCTTTTAATATCTCACAGTTTATGACTTCTAAAATATAACTTACTTACTTACTCAATGGTGCAGAGTCCTTCTTGAGAAGCTAGCGAGTTTGCAGCTAGTCAAGAAATTCCCCGCATTTCACGGAACCCGAAGGTTTATTACCGCACTCACAAGCGTCCGCCACCTGTCTCTATTCTGGGCCAGTCCAGTCCAGTCCATATACCCACATCCCACCTCCTGGAGATCCGTCCTAATATTATCCACCCATCTGCGCCTAGGTCTCCCCAGAGATCTCCTTCTCTTCGGTTTCCCCACCAAGAACCTATACACCCTAAACACCTCCTCTAAAATATAACACAATATAAAATATAATACAATATTATACAGTACAACAGACTACGGAATGGTCGTCCATAACGTATAGGGCTTGGCCATCCAGCGACGTAACAATCCACTAAATTCGAAGAGAATTTACTGTTTCAAAATATTTAGATGCAAGAGATTTTTAATAAAAATCCTGTATTATAATAATTGTAATGTGATGGCAACATAACTTTAACACTGCCAACATTCTACCTGGTTGTTTTAATGGTGTACTGGTACTGCGTATTGTACAATTTGCTATTGGCACAGCTATGTGTCAGTGCTGTATATGTCTCTTAGTACATAATGACGCTTTCTGAAATGGCTATAAATAATAGCCGAAATATGTAGGAAAGTTTAAGAATGTACAGACAAGTGAAATGTTTTGTTAATTAACTTACACACACACACACACACACACACACACACATATATATATATATATCCCGGAAGTTGTGCAGTATTATTTCACAGTTAATACTTAGCCAAAAATTTGGAAATGCGGCCCCCTGCTTCAACTCACTACTTCTCACATCCAGGACGTCTTCATTTTTTAGTGATCTTATGAGAAGGATGAGCGTTCGAAACCTGGGAACGGGTTGTCAGAATGAAGATTTAACCATCCCCAAAGTAAAACATTTCACATTTTTCGCATGACTCCGCCTTCCAGCCTATCAGCTGCTGTTCCTTCTTATTTCTCTCTAAGGTTTCAAGTTTAATGAAATACAAGAAGCTTCGCAGATGACATAAAACCTATTTCACTGTTGCAAGATTCTTAACCAAATAGAAGTCTGTTCATGTTTTCCGGTAGTCTTCGTCTTCTTCTTATTACGTGTCTACAACTCTTAGTGCAGAATTTTGGCCTTCTCAAACACACCCTTCCATCTTCTTCTATCCTGGACAAGGGTCTTCAAATTTGGCAATTTTGACCTCTGTATAGCTTTTTTAACATCATCCTCCCAACGTATCTTTGTTCTTCCCATTGGCCTCTTTGAAATGGGTTTCCAGGAGTATATTGTTTTGACCATTTTTGTTTCTGCATTCTTTCGATATGACCATACCATCCTAACCCTTGCGCTCTGGCGAAGTTTATTATGTTCTCATACTTTATTAGTTTATCCAATTCCTGATTAGTTTTTATTCACCTGGATCCATTTTTATAGGTTGGGCCGAATATTTTCCTCAAAATTTTCCTTTCAAAACCATTAGTCTGTTGATTATTGTTTCTTTTAATATCCATGTTTCGCATTCATAAGTGACTACTGATCTAATTACTGAGAAATATAATTTCAGTTTTGCCGTTTTAGACATGAGTTTGCTTTGAAATATCTTTTTATTTGCAAAGAAAGCCATATTTCCTAGGGCAATTCTTTCTTTTATTTCCTCTCATATTGAATTGTCTGTTTTTGCAGTTGACCCAAGATATTTAAACGATTTAACTTGTTCATTTTGTTTGTTTTCAATATTTTTGGGTCTTAACTGGTCTTGTCTCCTGCAACATTTCAGATATTTTGTTTTGTTTGCATTTAATGTTGGGCCATATTTTAAGGATTAATTTTTTAATTTCACGAATGTGCCTGTCATTGCTTGTGTTGCTCTAGCAGTTATTAAGTATTATCTGCATAAGCTGTGCATTGCCTTAATCTGGTGGAGATGTTTCCTCCCAATTCCATTTTCTATAATATAGAGTCCATGGCAATACTAAAGAGTTTGGCTGATAAGGGATGGGTCTCCCGTAGTAAAGTATATGTTTGCTCAAGTAGAAATAGAATGGTCTTGGGAAATTCGACTTTTCAAATGTGGCATCTTTGCAGCTGATGGTATTCTGGGCTGTGACTCCGTGTAGTCTGGCAGGTGGAGGAACACCAACCCTCCATTTATAGGGCCGAAATATGATGTAGTTACAGTAGTCTTATTTTCGCAAATAACTTTGTAAATTTTGCGTGTAATGAATAATAATGGTGACATGTTGGATCGGATTCGACGCCTGGCACCTCTCATTGCTAATTGATGCCATCAACTGCGTCGCTGTTCGGTGACAGAACGGCTTTATTCAGCAGGGAAGTAGTGTTAGTTTATACAAAACGTTACCGTCGGTTGACAAGCGGACAAGCTACTCAACCCTTCCCCCTCTCTTCTCCTAACTGAAGTAACTTTGGAGTGCTTTGCGATGTTTTCACTCCAGTACGTTTCTCTGTGCTGACTCCCTGACGTAGGAACAGGCAAGCTATGCCAATCACTAACTTCCGAGACAGCATTGTCTAACTTCATGTTCCGTGTTGACAGCCTACCGAGAACATTTATCCTTAAGAGAAAAGACATTTAGAATAAGGTGGAACTTTTGTAATAAAAAAGTATTTTTAGAATCAGTATGTATAATAACACTTGTCTTAGCTATTTGTGATAATTATTGTTTCATTGATTGTTGTCTGTTTTATTGCCTATTTTGCACCATATTTAAATTCTGATGGCAACGCTGTGTGCCACTGTGGGTGTGTGTCACTGTGGGTGTGTGTCACTGAATGTGTCTCATTTCAAATATTTAACAGTTTAACTAATGTACATGAAATTTGGCCTTAACGTTATGGCACTCAAGAACGGAGTAACGCCATAATTTTTAATTTCCTACAATTAGTAACAACAACGTGGCGGATGCGCGAGCTTTAGCGACGGAACGGACTGTAGAGCCGCTTACCTTTATCTGCTGAAAAGATGTAAATTAACAGCTTTTTGGAAGAACATGTAAATTCTTTTAAGGCAACATATTTTTAGAATGTAGAACACAAAGATGGCAGCCTCGCGAACATTCTGGTATGAATGTGATTTATCTTGTTTGTTATCTCAATGCTTCCTTTGCCCTGATCTTCTGGATGTGAACGTGAGTCTGCAACTTCGAAATCCTGTTACCTTAAGCCGACTAGTAAAACATATTCTGAAAATTTTAAGGAAAGCAGTTGATATTTTCCTCTCTAACTCTGATGCCGCAGACTCCGTTGTTTTGATTTGCAATATTATGGGACTTGAGGGATGTCATGAAATACACATCGAACCAAAACGTGCGTAGCAATTATGAAACGATGATGATGGTGGTGATGGTGATGGTGATGGTGATGATGATGATAACGACAAGGATGATGATCATCATCATCTAGCGATACCGTTATTTGGCAAAGAAGAATGCCTACTCTGTTCCTTATCATTTAGTATGAGTAAAATTTTATTTTGTCCTTTTCAGCAAATTAAACATTTAAAGGCAAATAAAACATTTATAAGATTGGGCAGGAAAACATTCAAGTAATGTAGGGACAGCTTAATGGAATGTGGGGTGACCTAAGGGCATATTTGTAATAGATCGAATATACTATAACAAATAGACATTACTTGTAATTCTACAGGATGGGAAAAAATAACCTCCCTAAATTTTAAGGCGAATAACAAAAAAAAAACTATTCGAGATACAAAAATTTTATTTTTGGATTCTGAAACTACAACATGGGAAGTTTTAAATCACATAGTCTTAAAAAGAATATCTTGCAAGTGGTGGCCGGTGTTTGCGTGCAGAGCGCCTGGGAAACTGCAAAACGGACCGTCTGACAGTCTCGAAGTTCTCTGGTGTTCGAGAGGTCCGTGGTCGTCCTCATCTTTCTTCAGACACACTTCCCGTTTCCCTGAAGTTCTCTACCCACAACAGAATGGATTTTCGGTCCGGTACTCGGTCCCGAGGGGGATTTGGTAGCGAGTACGGAACGCACGCTGCACAGCTACGATAGAGTGACTTTGAGAAAAGTAGGTTTCGACGGCAAATGCGCGCTGCTCGTTGGACCACACCATCTTTACGACTGTGGAGTGTTTTAAGGGGAACGTCCCTAATACCTGCACATTTCGAGCCCAACCCCACCCTTCTACGGCCTCCCCTCCCTTCACAATGCCCTACTGAAAGTACGGAGGGTATTTTGCCCCACCCTGTATTAATTTCTGTCGTCTGCTAGTGTTTTAGTAAGTAGCTGAAGTTTCCATTTGGTATCAGTGGAAAAGAGAGACAGACACAGAAATACAAGCAATATGCTTGTTAGACAAACCGTATAGAAATTTCTTCATTTTTTCGGTGCCTATTATGACGGTAACGTAAGTTTGTGTAACGAATGAAGGTCTTTCCCATTCAACGCTCATCGAAAGTTACATTAAAGGTCAACACAGCTAAACATAATCAGGTCGCTTGCATGTCTACCAGCCTGAAGCTGAAAGTAACCATAATCGTTGCAATATCAAGGTACGCTCTACAGTAATTTCCGCTGTTCCGGACCTAACATCGAGCTCAAAGGAAAGCGTTATTTTCCAGTGTCATATGTCACTTTTCCCTAAGTTTCTGCCATGTAGTGGCTGCCGATTGGTGTCTGAAAATTATAAACTTCGTGGAAAAATAATTTGAACAAGGTTATTGAACTTAAAATTTCATTTTGACTAATTTTCCCTGGTAGTCCTAGTTTCAAGGTGACAAATGCCGCCTATACTCCAGTCCCCCATACTCCTGAATAATTTTGGTATCTAAAAGAAAAGGAAAGTAGATATACTGTCTAGTTTTTTAGTTGAACGTAGTTGCTTAAAAAAATTAAACTGTATCGCTTTCGTAATGCAAGAAGGGACAGGACAGTCCTATTCAGCAGCATTATCTAGCTGCAGGCACGCTTCTGGTGTGACAATTATTACAACCAAGTCCCTCTGTTTCTAAGCTCTTATGGCTGCTTCACGGTGAACTAGTTATCCTGAAAGCCCTTCAGCATACAGCGAGCGTGGCTGTGATGTGATACGGCACGATACGGCTTTACACAATCATAATGACGTTTCGTGTGTAGGTAGAGCAGGATTAGCATAAAATCAGTGTTTATGCCCCATCGCTATATAGACAGAACTCTGTGGCTTCATAATCTTACGTTTGTCAGCCTCTGAACTTACTCCAACTGATTGCTCGATTCCAACGCTTCTCTAAATAAAGTACTAAATATTTATTTACTTGCTTATTTATTTATTTATTTATTTAT
>Ga0123352_10004919_pt1 | contig 19901 bp, 10 predicted proteins | sample TergutLab28metaG_FD_89700 | JGI IMG/M metagenome (GOLD analysis project Ga0123352, IMG submission 89700) | Labiotermes labralis P1 segment gut microbial communities from Petit-Saut dam, French Guiana - Lab288 P1 | ecosystem: Host-associated > Arthropoda: Insects > Digestive system > Gut ...
ACCACGTGACACCCCTCTATCCGCAAAAGTTGGCACTAACTTCGCCGACCGGCGGCGGCCGCTCTGTCGGTATAGTTCGCGTGCGGACTAAGGCCACGGAGTTTAGTTTTTTTTTAGTTGGTGTGTAATTCAACAACATGCACGGTGTAACAACGAAAATAAAAAAATGAAAACATAAATTCGGGATATATGTGCCTTAGATTCTATTCGTGATAGGAACGTTCATCATCAGTAGTATGCTCTTCTATTGGTGCATCGAAATGGAAGTCTACAAACATATTCCTGTTCAAGGGGCACAGCAAGTTGACACAACATTTTTTATTTTCACTTGCCAACACTTTCTTTTTGTGGCGCTTTGACCCGATTCCAGGTCATGGCCTCCACTGACGGGGCTTCCCGATCACACTCGTTTGACACACCACAATCGGCAGGACGTTTCTGGACGAGTGATCAGCCGGACGCGGAGAGCTGTACCTGAAAACCCACAACACTCACAAGAGACAAACAACTATGAACCCGGCAGGATTCGAACCCAACAATCCAGCAATCGAGCGGCCATTCGGATGGGCACTTTCCAATAAGCATTACCTAACATTTGAGATATTTCACCTCGCAATGCAACTATTACAATTAAAACCACTTAACTGTGTTCTTGTTATAGTTTTAATTTCACCAAAGCTCTTCTACGTGTATAGTCTCTATAATATAAAAAATAGTCAATTGCTTTTTAAAAATGCAACAAATGCAGTACGATATTTATGCTTTTATATGTTTTTATATTATCTGTTTCTATACGTTCCATGATAAATTTTATTATAATTCCTGTGTATGTACTCCATCCTACATACAACACACATTGAAGATATCTTCATTATTCCAGACATACTTGGACATAATAGTGTACCATAATGTTTGTATTCTACAATTGACTTCCTTCAAGTTCCGAAATATGTAGAAGAGCTTTTGTGAAATTGAAATTTAACAAGGGGGGGGGGTGCATTTAGTTGCGTTATAATTGTAACTGTTTCATCACAATGCACTTTGTAAGCAATGTAAATTTCGCAATGCCTGAGAGCTTATTCTAAAAACCTCATCGTCTCATTTCTTCTCTACATAGCGTTTAAGTGGCTCCATTAATTTCTGTCTAATGGCTGGAGCTTATGTGTAGAATGAAGTGGCGTACCAATTACGGTGACTTCACATTTTCTGGCTTGGGCAATTTGATGTAGGACTATGGCATAGCTAAAATCGTCCATCCATAACGAACACCACTGGGTTTGATGCAACTGGTTTGTCACATAAACAAACTGTTTAAACCAGTCCACAAAGTTAATAAAAATGATAGAACTAGACGGTTGGCACTTGAAGACTGTGTCTGTGGGAACTCCTGTGGTGAAAATATGATTGAAATTAGTCCGAAGAAAAATTATCCTCCACACTCCATGGAACAGAGCCGTTCTTGAGAAGCTAACCGGTTCTCAGCTAGTCAGTAAATCTCCCGCATTTTATGGAACACGAATATTCATTACCACATTTACAAGTGCCCGCCATCTGTCCCTATCCTGAGCCAGATCAATCAAATCCAGGCCCCTCATCCCACTTCCTGAAGATCCAGCTCAATATTATCCTCCCATCTACGCCTGGGCATTCCAAGTGGCCTCTTTCTCTCAAGTTTCCCCACCAAAACCCTGTACACACCTCTCCCCCATACGTGCTAGATGTCCTGCCCTTCTCATTCTTCTCGATCTGATCACCCGAATAATATTTGGTGAGGAGTATAGATCATCAAGCTCCTTATTATGTACTTGTCTGCACTCCGCTGTTACCTCCCAAATATTCTCCTCAACACCTTAATTTCAAACACCCTCAGCTTCCGTTCCTCCCTCAGTGTGAGCGACCAAGTTTCACACCCATAAAAAACAAGAAGCAAAATTATATTTCTGTATATCTTAATCTTTATATTTTTGGATAGCAAACTGGAAGACATAAGATTCTGCACCGAATGAGAGCAAGCATTCCCTGGTTGCAATCTGCTCTTAATTTCTGGAAAAATTATTGTAATAGAGATAAAAATTCCAGTAGCACTCATAGACAAAACAGCTGTTATTAAACCTCCCCTTTTTCCGCAGTTAAGTTGTTATTCCTAACGTTTACTTTTCAGTGCAGGAATGTTTGGATGTTTATTCTGAACCACAGTTTACCCGGGTTCATCTACGTGAAAAATACGTGACGGTGGGTACAGTTGTGCAGCAGTTTCTTCTTCCTACATATCCGAGAGGATCCCAAAAAGTTCCCTGCTGAACACAATAGTTCTGACGGTGGTGGTCCCTGTTGATTAATGCAACCACATCTTATCACTATGTTGTTTCATCAAACGTATGAACCCGTCTTTGCAAGCTGCTTCTGAGATGATTGAGAATGACTCTAGTTGAAAGGAGGAACTCCTTACATCGTCCCGAGTGCATCCAACTTCTTTCTGCTCAATTACTGTGATCTTAAACAAGCTTCCTTAAATAGCTTGAGGAATAATTGGCTTACGCCCCAGTTTTGACTGGATAACTTTGAGAAGGGTCCGAGCTGGAGCGAACAGAATTAATCAGTGCACAACGAGGAAAGTTTTGCTCCTTGGAAACTGCAAGATGGCCCATTTCCGTGGCACGTACTGCCGTGATTGCTTTACCATGTATTCGTTGTACTATAATTCAAACACGATCTTCTTTTTCCTGTGCTTCTGCAGCTGGAAGAGGAAATGCATCAAGACAAGCAAACCTGATCTTCTTTTCCTGTTGCAAAGAGAAAAGCACAGTACACAATTCCAAACATTGTACTATATATCGAGAAACAATTGAGTTCCCAGAGCCTCTAGTGTTGTAATTATTTCCAAATCACTTGAGCCTGCGCTAGCTGAAATTATGTAAACGTTCTTGAGAGTCTGAATTTCAAATAACACATTTCACTTGCCAAAACAAAACAAAAAGAAAAACGGAAATGTGGCAGGTAATGCTAAATGCTGTTCGACATTACCGCAATTTCTCTTCTGACATTTATGGCCACCTTGTGTACACAATCTAAATTGTTTTTGTATAAAAACTGTTGGCGCTGGCATTGTCATTCAGAGTTCATCTGACAGTTAAAATCAAGCTCATCCGAAGGTAAGTGCACACTTAAATAATTTCTGTTTACCTTGAAAAATTCCGACTCTAAGTAGGTACACTAAAGCGACTATGAAACTAACACAACTCACCTTACCAATATGTCGACAGGTCACAACAAGATTCATTCGGTAGCAGAACTTCGTTCATTTACTGCATGGAAACTTGCAGCACCAGTATTGCCTAGAAGAGGTATCCGAGACTAACAATCTTGTTCGAGAGTCCGCTAACTTTACTGTATTATTCAAGCTAATCTTCTGTGTGCGGTTTCAGCTAATAAAACCTTATCTGCTTGGGTGGAAAGCGAATGTCATTAGCCCATTCAGAAAAGACGACATGGACCATAATCTGATCCGTGTGTATGCTGACCACACCATTATACACCCGCCAGTTGCAATCAATTGTAATATCATTCTCTCACTGACGCTTAGCTTCTACAAGTTTCTGTTCCCTTTAGTTTTTAGACAAAACTCTTGTATACACATTTCCCTTTCCCCATGCTTAACACATGTTATTGCCCTTTCATCTTAATCGATGTCAATAGATAGCAAAATTAAAGAAGACTGCGTTTTGCAGATTAGTCAAGCATAATTCATTGAAGTCCTCTATTAATTCTTCCTCACATGTCCATTTATTCTCCTCAGCAATTTGATCCATCACGATTACAAAATATTTCGAATCATTTCGTATTTTTACCGCCAGAAATGAGCGATATGACATAATAATAATAATAGTAAAAGACTGGTAAATCTGTAACTGGAAGCGAACCTGATACAACCTTAAACAACCTAGAACGAAAGCACCGGAATTTTTTACAATATGCTTACGTTTTCTGATTTGTTGCATGTTGTTTAACGAAACGGAAGAGAATTTGTGCGTCTGTCGCTCGACATGATGGTGTTTCAGTACGTATGACGTATCTGATGAACAGTAACGCCTGTTTCATTTCTTCGCCAAGTCCTATTCTAGGCAATTCAGCAGAGTTACAGCGCGCTCGGTTTTTTTGTAAGCGAATCGTCACGTGATAGCCAGTCAGATGCTTCATGCGTTGCTGTGTCTTTCTCCTTCTAACATTTGTGCTGATATACTCCCTGAAGTACGCAATTTCCGGTCATTCGTGATCACTTCCACACCCGGTCCGCATGTTGTCAAATTGTGCAGAATGAGAGAGACACGTTAATATTGCACTGTCACGTATCTCTGAGATGCAATGCATTTAAACTAGAGTCCTTCTGATAAATGAAAGTTTGTATTAACAGGAAGACAGTGTTTCTGTTGTGTTGATGGTGGAGTATGAATAGGAAAAGTCGTAAATTGTTTCGCAGAAGTTAACATATAATAACTTATTGAAAGATTTGTATAACTTACATGTATTACGTACTGAATAAATTCCTCTGTAAGTAAAATGCATTAATGTCCTTGAGAATGAATGAATGGGCTTCGCAGCCTGACGAGATTATCTTCAATTTGTTCGTCCACGTGTCATACAGCTTACTTTTCTCCGACTGTACGCCATTTAGCTCAGGATTTGTACCTGAAGATGAAGGCAGATGCTCTTTCGAAAGGCTGGTATGCGCATATCAGACAGTATTACGTTGTCATAAATAAATAAATATATTAATCTTCTTAGCCTTGAATTTCTAAAATCTCTGTTTGGTCAAAATTCCGTTCTGTCGCCATACTGCCATTGCATATTGTCAAAAGTCTATTATAAAACATCTGTGGTTATGTTGCAGTCCAATACCATTGTTATGTTGCAGTCCAATATCATTGTTAAGTTTTCCCACTTACGTACAATACGTTAATGCTGGCCTTGCTCTCACCTCACGCTGTCGGAGAGTTTGCATGAATTTTTTCAACTGTGTCGGATGTTCGAAAATTAGCAAATTTGTGAATAATATAAAAAATCCTTCCCCGTTTATATTTGCAGGGCTACAGAGTAAATTTCATAATACTCTTATATGTGTGTGTTCTGTGTTAGGAAATAGAACGCATGTACTTGCGTATATACTAGAACACAACGCCTGTAGGGAACTATTCATTCTGTACGGCAAGCCACTGAGAAGGAGAGTTTGTCGATGGGGTACGGAACATTGTTGTCAGGTTACGATCTCGGAGAGAATGCTAGAAAGAAAAATTCTTCTATTTTTGTGTACAGCGTCTTTTCGAAAAAAATTTCCCTCTGATTAAGAAGGATTTGCATCTTGTGCTCGAGGTGTGCTTGTACTATTAGTTAGGCCTTCCTGCTACTTGTTCCTTATAATAACGAAATTTAGAATATGTTGACAAGTACTATCAACACACTAGGTTTTGTGAAAATTTGTCCAGCAATTGTCGAAATGTTGTACAGGATGTTAGCCAGCGAGCGCAGAAAGTAGCACATATATAAAATAATAATAATAATAATAATAATAATAATAATATTTATTTACTGCAATTGGGCTGTCACCCGGTGGCAGTTGTTATTTTACATGTATACAAAACATGAAATCGGTTACTACTAAATTTAAGTCGGGAGGGCTACATGAGAAGCATGTAATGGCAACTTGGAATCTTGGGAACCTTCTCAGCATTTGCTTTTAGGCACAGGGAAACCAAGAAAACCTGTGTCGAGATGGCCGGTCGCAGGACCTTCCGAATACTGACTTCTAGCCAGCAGTCCGGCATCAAGCTAGCAGTCCGGCATTATTCATTGAACGAAAAACATTTCAGATTTACCCTTAGGAAAATCCACTGCATGCTCATTATAAAGACTAACTGGCTTGTTCTGTTCAGAGAAATGATAGTTGTTTGTTTTGAAAATCACAAAATCGCGTAACTTCACTGCTTGAAAATGCAGAGTTATGAAAGCTGATCACAACGGAGTGACACAGTGCTTCGAAGAGTGAACGTATTTTTCTGATATCTGACAGTCAATCTAAAGACGTTATAGCTCATCTTGTGGCTGTGTGTGTGTGTGTGTTGTGTGTGCGTGCGCGTGCGTGTGCGTGTGCGTGGACCTAAAATGCAGCGGGTCAACACCGGACGTGCGCTTACTTAGCTGTTTTGCTACCAGATTAATGATTTGTCGGCGCGGGAAAATATATTTCATTATTATACAAATTATGTTCCATTTTGTTACATAACACATATAATTTTAGCCGATCCCAGGAGCCACCCGATCTAAGGCGTGGCTGTGCGGCAGCTCACTTGCTGTTATTGCGTGTTCGAATATCACCGGGGGAATGGATATCCCTGTCTCTTCTAATTGTTGTGTCGTGTCGTGTTGTGTCGTGTCGTGTCGTGTCAGTTAGGTCTCTGCGACAGGGCGATCACTCGTCAAGAGGAGCCCTACCGATTGTGGGGTGTCTGTGATGGTGAAGCTAAGAAAATGAGTAGGCCCTGGCCCATTACGGGACGTTATACCATGAAATAAATAAATGTAATTTTGTCCTCTACGGTAGTGTACTTACATAAAATCACTTGACAAATCGCTAAGGTTATGTGACTTTAGATGGTATCAGATACCAGTCGTACTATTTAAAAACTGTTATAAATGTGGTTCAAATTCGACGGAATATTTTATAGGACATTTGGTCCGCAACATCGACCCTCAGTCATTTTAGACTTTCTGGTAAGTCACCTATATTTATACTAATTTACCGGACTTTGCTGAATAATATTTTGAACTGAGTGGTTCTGCTATTTAGAGGGGAAAATTCTTCATGTGTTATTTTTGTAATATTGACTGAAGCATAAATTCCTCTGCGGTAATCCTCTGCAACAATTGTAATTAGGCACTGATACTTGACTGCAGAACAGCAAGGACGTACTTATATAGAAAAGAATACGAAAAAAAAACAAGAAGGTTGTTTTGGTAGAGGACATTCCGTTGTTTTGAAATAAAATAACAAAATAAGTTATATATATATATATATATATATATATATATATATATATATATACTCACTCGAACACAACAATGTATTTACTGCATTAGTGGCTGCCAATTTTGGCCATTACGACCATCATCAGGCCAATGCTATAGAAAACTAAAAACGGCTGGTTACATGTGGTGCATATAAATGTCAAGTTGTATGGAATCCCATTGACATCAATGTCAATATTTATTAACAGCCTTAAAATTTGTGCTGCCTATAGTATGATGTATCGACTTTCTCCTGTAGAAAGCTGTAAGTACTTTTAAAATATCAAATTGTCACGTTGATATGCTGTGTTAGACCAGATTAAAATTTAGTAAAAATTGCCTCGGGGTCACAACTTGTACAATTAGCTGTTGTGCACGGAGCTGAATTATTGTTCATGTATGCTTGTCAAGTAACCTGAGAGCTGGGTAAGCTGGTGGAATATTCCGCGTCCTGTATATTGTAACGCCGGAGAAGTATTATCTTCAATATAAAGTGTTGTTGACTCTTGGTAAATTAACAACCACACTGGAAATATAAAATATGTGGATCGGATTGTATCAATTAAATCTTTGTAACTAGGGATATAAACATTCTACTTACAATTTGCGTAGTATTGTGACAGGTCAGCTCTGTCGTTACGTGCGTGCAGCTGGCGTGACAGTTCGTGACTGAGCAAGAACAGCGGTGGATACAGAGAGTTAATGCCCTCTATTATGAGTTTTTATGAATTATTGTGTTGAATATAGGATTATATTTTACTGTGTGCATTTATCGTTGATTTGATTATCAAGCCTTTTTTCGTTGTATATATGGAACCTTTCAAGGGTGTTCATCATACTTCCTTTTACAGTTATACGTAATATTTCCATGATATCTTCCATAGGTACTAACATTTTCCTACAACAGAAACTCGATACATCATACTATAGATAGCACAAATTTTAAGGCTGCTAATAAATATTGACATTGATGTCAATGGGTTTCCATACAACTTGACATTTATATGCACCACATGTAACCAGCCGTTTTTAGTTTTGTGTAGCATTGGCCTGACGATGACAGTAATGGCCGAAACTGGTAGCCACTAATGCAATAAACACAGTGTTGTGTTCAACTGAGTACATATATAATTTATTTTATTATTGTATAATAGGGTTGATTTCGTAATCTACGTAATGTAATGTAGCACAAAAGGCTTAGCATAAATACCTACTAAACACATCTCACTTTGTTCGACATTTTCTTCTTTCCCACCAGGTACAAATCGAAGTACCCTTGCTGCCATTGGCGATTTATACGCATCTGTACTTTACATTGCAAATTCACAGGTAAAAAACATATAAATAATTGCTTTGTAGGATTCTGGGTGGGTCCCAGTCGTAATTTACTTTGCGACCTTTTCAGTATTCGGACTAAAACACGTTGATGGGAGATGAATGGATGTGGTTATGGAATACTGGTGGATGATAACTGACAGGCAAACCGAAGACGTCGTAGAGAATCTTGTCTCCGTGACGATTTGACCACCACAAATCTCACACGGACTGCTCTTGGATCGACTCCACACCTCCTGAGTCAGAGATCACAGACGTCTGGTTATAGATCCCAGTTCATTTAATGTTATGTATGTGCTGAAGAAAGTGGTACTGGAAGGTGGGGTAGATTATTTATTGTGCGACCAGTTTATATAGCGTCGAAAGATACGATTAGTGATTGGCCAAGATATGGCAGGAAGAAATCACAGCCATACTGAGCTACTTTTTTATACCATTCTCTCCATGTATTGTGCTTATGAACATTATATGTACCAGCACATTCACTTAGAAGAATTTAAAATCATAAATACTCTCGTACCACTTACATTTTTTTTCGACGGTAAACGGCCATCTCCATGGATTTAAGTTCAAAGGAACACATAATACCAATACATTACTCGCGATTAACACATTCACTGCCATAGTCACCTTAGTCGATTTAATAATTCATGCTTAAAATCGCCAGCGTCGACCATAGTCGATCTAATTTTTCAATCGCGCCCTTTGAGCTTAAATCAGCTGACCTGGCGGGAAACTTGTACAGCAGCTTCAGTATATCCAGTTGACGTTATCTTTATCCCTTTTATAGTTTATTATGCTTACATTGCGATGTAATGAACCCGTGTTTATCCTTATGCTCAGAGGGAGAGTGGGCTGTCTCTGGCTGCAGTCTATAAAGAATCTTTTATACATGAAGTCGTGTATGTGTGATAGTTTATACTTCTCAGTGCAATATGGCGTCTAGGAAAACAAAAACAGTTGGATTTAGAACTGAAGAAGAATTAGCTGATGCGGCGAATGAAATTGTAAATGACAGTGATTCAGATACAGATAATATTCCAGAATTTTCAAGCTATGAAGAGAGTGAATCTGAAAGTGCAAATGAGAGTGATAACGAAAGTAACATTTCAATACTGGGCCCTAGCTGCAGACAGATAGATGTTACCCCAACTACAGGGTTTTCTAAAAATGATCGTCAACCAAGAATACCACCCTTCGTAGGCACTCCGGGCGTGCAATTTGCAGTTGAATATGAAGCAGATGTGATGAGTTATTTTGACCATTATATTCCTCCTGAACTCACTGAAATAGTAGTTGACCAGACAAATTTATATGCACAACAACAGATCGCGAAAATGCCTCGCCCCGTTACAAAACAGGCACTTAGTGAAGAATGGAAACCAGTAACAGTAATCGAAATGAAAAAATCCTTGTTTTGATTTTTGTAACCGGTAGGCTATAGTCCGAAAACCAAAATTAGAACTGTACTGGTCAACGAGAGGAATTGTCAGACTCTAATATTTCCACAAAAATGTATAGTAACAGATTTCAACTTATCCAAAGGTACCTGCACTTCAGTGACGGTAATACAGCTGGAACAAACGAAGATCGTTTGTAAAAAAATCCGTACAATTTTAGACATTGTTGTAAATTATTTCAGAACTAATTATATACCAGATGCGGAAATTTATCTTCATGAAGGTATGCTTGGTTGGCGGGGTCGTTTGCGATTTCGTGTGTATAACCCAGGAAAATTACAAAGTACGGCTTACTACCCATTCGTTAGTAAAACTGTCAAGTGGCCTAAGAAAGTATTTTTCTATCTTCTCCAATGTTGCCTTTTCAATAGTTATGTTATCTTTTCAAAGAATAATCCTAATTCCCGCAAATAATTCCTAGATTTCATGTCAGATATCACAGATAATCTGATACACACATCAGATGCTGTATCATCACCGTCGTCATCATCTGACGAGTCGAAAGGCTCCAGTAGAACACCTACACCTACTCCAACAAAAGTGCCCCAAAAAATGACCCCCTTGGCAGGCTTGATGGAAAATTAAGCATCACAAACTGGCCCATATTCTACCCAAAAAAAAAGGATAAAATGCCAACACGATAATGTCGAGTGTTTGTGCGAAAAAATATCAAGGAAAAAAAAACTAGATTTCTCTGTGCCCAGTGTGGTGTTCCTCTGCATCCAGAAGGCTGCTACACACGATATCACACGCTGAAAAATTACTGAAGGTATGTTCTAAATTTCAACTCTTTATCTCATATAATTTTCGTGTAATCATTTTTTTAAATCATGAAAGAAGGGGCTGTGGACCCTTTAAATTGCTGGTATTTTAATGCCCTTGGGTATTTAAATAGCTGACAGCGAATGTGTTAATATACTGGAAGCTTACTTAGGATTTTTAATTCTCTTATGTGCATGTGTTGGTATGTATTCATATTGAACAATTATCTAACTAGCTGTGGGCACACAGAGGAGAATCACTCGAAATATCAGTCAGGAGAGCCTAGATTTAAACCATATACGAATGCGAAAGACGATTGCCACCCATGCGAGAGCACTTTTCTACTCTAGATGTGGTAAAGAGAATTTAAAACGAGACAGATCATGTCAGCGTTGTAGTTCTTTCCATTTCTGTTACAGCTAAGCAACCACGCAGTAATAAATCCAAGAAAGTTCGAGAAAATGTTGTGAAAGCTACCCTTTGCAAGGATCAGGGTCTAAAATAAGGTGCTTTCTTACACGAGAGATACAGAAAATTCTGTGAATGCTACCTGCTGCAAGGCGTGGGGTCTGAAATATTGTGCTTCTATACTTGACAGATATAGAAAATATCTTTAATACTAAACTCTGCGTGGGTTTCGGTCCGAAATATGTTTCCCTACAGGAGAGATACAGAAATTCGAATCTGTAATATGATGGTTTCCTACACGAAGTAACAGAAAAGAGCTTCAATTTGAACCGGAAGGTTTGGGATAAAGAAAGAAGTTTCTTGCAGAAAAAGCAATTATACAAATGAATGCTGGTAAAATAAACATGTTCCACGGGTGCGAGTAGGGTCATACCGTGTTTTGTTGCCAGGAAAGTGAATATTGCTGGCGGACGAAGTTGTCAGTGTTGTCAATATATGGCATATCATCATGGATACAGCTACGGTAGATGGGTACGCCTTAAATGAAGCTTTCTTAGTTGCACCTTTGCATATTACGAATAACAGAACGACTACGAATGAAGAATGTGCTAGTGGTACTGATACATTCTGAACTATTTCGCCTAGGAAAACAGAAAATTTCCGGAATTTTTCCGCCCGGAGTGAGGGACATTCATTCTGTTTTTTGTCTTACGAAAGGTCCATAACCTCTTCCAAAGTGAGTACTCCACAGAGTGCGATCCAGTGCTTCCTTTTTCAATTTCCAGTATCCTTTCTTTTCCTTATGGTTATCTAGTAGCTTCTTAGTCTTCTTCCTCGTCGTTCCTTCACTTCTATCTTCCACTCAACAACCTGTTCAGCAAGCAGTTCCTACGCAAGATGTGGCCAATCCATTTAGCCGCCCTTCCTTTTAGTGTGTAGGATATTTCTGTCCTTGGCTCTTTGCAATACGTCTTTATTTCTCACACAATTGGTCAAAATTATTTTCTCCATCCCTGCCCAGCACGACACTTCAAATCTTTTCATGTGTTTCTGATCTACTTCCCGAAAGTCCAAGTATCAGCACCGTACAAATGCCCAAGTGTCAGCACCGTACAAATGTCCAAGTGTCAGCACCGTACAAATGTCCAAGTGTCAGCATCGTACAACTGTCCAAGTGTTAGTACTGTACAAATGTCCAAGTGTCAGCACCGTACAAATGTCCAAGTATCAATACCATACAAATGTCCAAATGTCAGCACCATACAAATCTGTGCTTCATATGTAGCAGTTTGCTAGTTTCTTCCTTAAGTATAAGTCCAATTTTCCGGTGAAAGATCTTACTTCTTGTTGATTTGTTCTCTTGTCACGGCAATTCTGGGTACAATTTCATGTGTAAATCTTGCATCGTTTGTTATCATGCTACCAATGTATCTGAAATATTTTACACTATCTGACTGATTTTGATCTATCATAATCCCTATCGTGAATAGTTTCCTTGAGATTCTCATCACCTAATTATTACCCACATTCATTTCCATTCCACAGCAAATTCCAATTTCAGTCACTCTCTCACTCATACCCTGTAGCACTGTTTCTTCCCAATGCCATCTGCATATTTCACAGTGCCAGTTACCTCTCCTCCTATTCTGAAGTCTCCAAACCCTTCAAGATCTTCTTTGGCAAGATATTCGTTCTACGAGTCGAATAGAATCGGCAACAAACAACAGCCTTGTCCAATTCTTCTTTTAGTCTTCGCTCTCTTGTCTCCTCCTCGTCCAGTTTTAGTTTAACACTCTGATCCGTGTACAGTTTGCTTATCAACCTTCTTTCGCGCCAATCAATACCAGTTCCCTTTAGGATCTGCATTAATTTGGTCCAGCTTACACGGTAAAATATCTTCTGTCAGCTTATGAAGCACACACAATTCCTCGCCTGTGTCCAAGTTAGTTCTGATATTCGCAGCACCCCAGTTACATCCCTAGATCCTTTTCCTTTTCTGAATACAAACTGATCTTCTCGAATTACATACTCAATTTTACTTTGAATCCTTCATTTAAGTATCCTCCGTACTGTCTTGGCTGGATGTGTTGTGAGGCTGATTTGTGATGGTGACTGCATTTTGTGGCGTTTAGCTTCTTCTTTAGGGCAATCATTGTTACTTCAATGAAATCCATGGGACAGTCTCAGATTTCATACATGTCGTTGATCACTTGTGTCATTATTCTGAGACCATCTTTTCCCAACATTTTGGGTACAGCCGCAAGTACTTTACCATCTCCTGTAGGCTTCTTATCCATCATCTTCTTAAAATTCGAAACCAACAACTGAGAAGTATGAGTAACAGTGTGTACCGCTGCACAGTGGCGCCCCTGGAATTAGTAGGGTAGGATGTGGAGAAATGTTTCAAAACACGGCTTTCACAAAACGCTTGTTCCCATGAGGGATGTAGGAAATAAGAAACTTGTAATAATATCCAATGGAAGACTTAGGATTTTATGCATTTGAACTAGTTTTAGGACCGTGACATCTAGAGGATGACGGAATGACGCCTGGATGAGATGGGACACACCAAAAATTCATACAAATATTTTATGAAAAACCTATTGATAATCGACCACTTAGATCACTGGGCCTGACGGGGAATATAACATAAGAACGGAGAAAGGTAGTCGTTATGTTAAGATATGGATAAAACTGGTTCAAAATCTTGTCCGTTGGCAGCTTATGGCAGTAGCGGTGTTTAAATCAGAGATATTGTGAGATGACATGACTGGTGAGTTAAAATGTAAGAGCCAAGGCTTGTCTTCATGAGAAACGTGAGCTACTTTCGTGTTTACAGAGGGAATTGCTTCGGTTATTCTTCCACACGAAATATTTGATTTGCAGGTCCCTGTCACTCTGACCTCAAAAGAGCGAGGGTAAGGAAGGTGCAAAGAGAATTCCCTGCCATACCTCTGCTCGGCACTTCGTTACATCTCATCAGGAAATTGTCTGTGTTCATAAAAACTTCACAGCGCATCGCAACCGTTCCAAGATTTCTCTCTTATTCGCCTCGGTCTCCCAAATGTTCCTTTAACCTACTTTTTCGACAAGATTATAATGTTGTAGGCAGTGACGTAATACACAGACTTTACCAAGGCATTTCTTACTTCCAAAATTTCATATGATTTCAGGTAAGTTTAATTACGCCGGTAAGAGAAGTACTACCGTCACTGAACTTCAACAGAAATGTGTCTAGATCTCTTAAACTGATTTTTGCCCATATTGGACAGTAAACATGGGAAATACGAAGAGAGGTTCGTTTACGTCCCTAAGTAAAGTCTGGCCTTCACTATGCTGACTTTTACGAAACCGAGTCAGAAAATACATTTCGTGGATATATCTTGTGCAAAATCGGAAGAAAAATTTAGAATATACGTATTAAATTTTATTTACGTCACCTAGTGGGATACGGCATTCACTGTACCAAATTTCACAAAATTTAAAACTACCCAACGTCATTACGTGGCGATATTCCAAACCGAATTATACTCAAACGTGCCAAGAAAAGTGGACAATACTGACAGAAACTCATTTACGCCCCTAAGTACGAGGATGAGTCAAATGAAAACCTTAAATATTTTTTATTTCGTAATTTATTGAACACTTTATGGAACTGCAGAACACCATGGACGATATGGTGTGCTGATCTATGACTCACGTGCAGCTGTTTTGTTCGCTGTTACGCGGCGATTTTCCTTCACGGTGGCTTCAAGTGCTGCAACGGCCTCTGGCGTCACTCGTCGGTGTGCCTGACCAGGTCGAGGACAGTCTGTTACAGAACTAATGCCATTCATGAACTTCCTAGTCCACTCGTACACTTGCTGTAGTGACAGACATGCATCACCGTACTGAACTTTAATTCGTCGATGAATTTCGATGGGTTCCACCCCTTCACTACTTAAAAAATGGATGACAGAATGCTCTTCTTCTTTGGTGCATGTTGCAAGTGGGGCCGTCATCTTTACACTTCTACTACGCCGTCGTGTTGCATTCCTGCATCGTACTGCCAACTGTCGGCCATTCTTCAAACCATGAGTATCATTGTTGTCAAGTTACAAGAAAATCGAGCTGTGTTTCGAATTTTTATCGCACTTTTAAGGTCTTCATTTGACTCTCCCTCGTAAATTATCATTTCAACTAAACGTGCAGTGCCTTCTTGACAACCTTCTGTAAAGAACTTCTACACCGAAATTTACGGAAGTCCAGAAAATGGTTTAACCGCTGATACTAGGTCACACACAAGCGGATGGAAGAACAGACGTGATCTTCACATTAGGTATCCTCTTTAACACTTCGTCAAGAAACCTAAAAGCGAAAGTGTATCATTTTCTTTTTGTCGTGCATGTTACATGTCCATATTGAAATATTATTTTTGTTCTCACTGTAACAACATAACTGATGAAGCTTATCTTCAGGAACGGGAAAGTTTCTCTTATATGTTTCACCGTAATTAAATATTCTCTGTAGCATGGCGCTGTCATATATAGCGGTAGGTGAACTTGTGAATTTTGTAGAGGAAATTGTAGGAACAGGCATGTGCAGATTGGAAGCTCCATATATGTCACGTCAGCAAATGTAATAATAGAAACACCTCAAGTATTACAGCGACGAAAACGGTTTCTGAGTTACAAACATTGTGTCTAATTGAATTACACAACATCATGCAGCGGTTTCATGTCGTAGCGGCGATTACAGTATAGCTGGAACGAAAGTAAACACTAATAAACGAGTAAGTGATGAGGAAACTGGAACAAATCGAAACACATCCTGCACCCAAGTGTGAGGTAATGGCCTTAGCAACAACATAGAATTAGGTTTTAAATAGAGAAGAACAATGTGTGGCAGGAATGTTAACAGAATTGTGCTCGTTTGGTCTTTTTATACTTGGACAAATGTTTGGCAGTTTGTGGACAAAAGAAAGTGTCTTCAAGTTCTGGACTACGTCATAAAGACGACACATCTGCACTTTTGCACACAGAGGAGACGGAGGCCACGAACTGGTTTCCCGAATATTTTAAATGGGCTACGGCATTTTTAACCACGTTAAGAGAGTAGAATGAACTTGGGAGGAGCTTTTTTCAAATTCGCTTAAGCTCTGTAAGATTTTAGAAGGTAATATGCAGTTTCTTAATCAAAAGCCACTAATGAGTGCCTGAATCAAGCGTTCAAAAGGGGAATGCGTATAATCTATGTATTGTTTTGGTCTATGTATTGCTTTGTTCTATGTATTGTTTGTTTTGTGTCGTTCTGTGTATTGTGTGTGTGTGTAAACGTGTACTGTACTACTGCCACCGGGTGGCTACCCAATTGCAGTTAACGAATATATAATATAATATAATATAATATAATATAATATAATATAATATCATATAATATCATATCATATCATATCATATCATATCGTATCATATCATATCATATATATCATATCATATCAAATCATATCAAACGTAATGCTAGGTTATACGTGTAGCTCAAGTGACATGGAAAATACATACAATTCACATTTGTATTGTGTTGTCTTGAAAAACTTTTATGAATTGCTGGTGCCTTCTTTAAACACCAATGTGGCAGTGCACAGTAATATTTTACGCCTTACTTGAAAACACTGTCAGTAGTTTAGACAATAAAACATTGAATGGCTGGATGCTCAGTGAGTTACAAAACAAGTGGCCAGAAGCGTTCTTACCCTAGTTTGATGTGATATCATGGCATTTTTCCGGAGGCACAGAGAAAACACAGAAACAATTTCTCAGCATAGCCCTTTTCGGGACAGAGGTACGAACCCGCAACTGAATAATGGGCTGCAGAAGTTCAAAACCCTCGAAGGCAGCGCTGAATGCCTCGTGTGGGTTACTGATAGAAGTGGCTGATGGATCGTGTTCAGTGGCGCTGAGTAGTGTTCAATATTACTGAGTAAGTTAAGTACAGACAGTTAATTTGGAGTACATACCGCAGCAGTAAAACGGGTTAGTTGGAGAGAATATTTAGTGTTGCATGTTTCAAACAGTGAGGGAATTCAGAAAGTTTAAACAAATTATTGAGGTATCGAGGAACAGTGTTCACTATAATACATCCAGATTATATTACTTCAACATATACATGTCTATTAAACAGAAAACATACATTTACAGCATTGTAAGACACTTGAGGCATTTTGCACACCCAAAATTTTTTCCTTGTGGGCTGAAGGGGCTGATCGTGATGTTTTATATATATATATATATACATAAAATGTTTGTTTCATTTTAAAAAATGTTGTAAAAATCATGTCGTCAGTACAAATGCAACGTAACACTGCTGGCAACTGGATTTGCATTCATACAAATATAACTGCATGTTCCATGACTAAATCACCTAATTTAAATCACAATGTCTAATCTTGGTTTATTTAATTTCTTCTAAGATATCCGAAGTTTTTTATTTGACTTTTCAAAATTCTAATTTTAGTTGCTGATTTTAGTTGAAGGGTAAATCACGTCAGATACTGTAAATCTTCGCTTCACAAATTTTGTGTTTTTTTTTTAAATTTCGATTTGTGGGAGGGGGGAGGGGGCTGCAGCCCGGCATGTCCCCTTGGGTACGCCCTGAACTTGAGGTTTCCGTAGCAGTATATTGAGGATTCAGGTCTTCTGGAATGTGAGGCCGCGTCGCTGGGTTAGCGTTCCCGACTTATCGAAGGAATGTAATGCATCCGAAAAGTCGGGGAACACTAACCCAGCAACAGAGCGTTACATGTCGGAAGACCTGATTTCTCATGGTATAATATTAACAAAGTACCGTAACGACCATTACATTTAAAATGTTTGCTATGGACAAATTTTTTAAATTTCTGCGAACTTCTGTTTCTTTAATGTCCTGTTCGTATTACGCGGTGGTATAGCAGATTTTATAGTGCTTTTTCAATTCTATGCAGTTTTAATGGAGTAACACAGTGAAAATTGTTGTGCACACTGCAGTCGACATGTGTGACCATTTTTTGGTTTCCATGAAAATGAACGGTTTTTAATACAAATATGTAAAGAACATGCGCTAACTAACCTGTTTTAGTGAAATAGGTATAGCACTAGTATAAGGTATCACGCGAACACAGTTACGATTCTTATTTACTGAAGGTACAACACACGACAAAGATAAAATTCAGCAGAATTCAAGGAGATTATGGAGGCGCCGAAGCGCGAAGCTGAATAGCCGCCTTTAAACTAGTGCATGGGTTTCAAATGTATGGAGCTTGAACTTCGCCTCACAATGCATTTTATGGCATTGTGTTAAACACACCAGTAACTTCATCCTTTCATACTAATTGTGCGGTGTAGGTTAGGTTACAGCTGAGATTCAGCAGAATTCTTGAAAATGCCTTGTCTTCGGAACGCTTTTCCCTCTCCACAGTGCACAGTGGGAACAGGGGCAGTGTACGGTATCACGTTGCAGCCACGCATAAAACAAATGGCAGCAGATGTGCAATTAATAGAGAAAAACGTTAAGCAATTGTATTGATCGGCTAGCAGATTGCACATGGGTCCGGGGATGTGCTGGTACAGTCAGTGTTTCTTATTTTGGGTCGTCACGTGCCGCATTATTTGCGTATATCCTGCATTCTAAGTAAGTTATTTCAGGTGTGCGTACGCCATTGTCTAAAATGGCAATTTGTTGCAGATACCGGGCAGAAAAAAATTAAATAAAGAAAAGGGACTGAAGGAATCACGCGGAAGGATTAAAAGATGGTTCAAGTAAATCAACTAAGAAAAACCATAGACGTTTTGGGGTAAGAAAGAGAAAGAATGACAAAACTGAATGAACGGCAGTGAATTGTTTAGGAGTGAACATGGAAGAAAAGATTATTTATTCGGCAAGTGGACCATTTAACTATAGGGGGTTTTACGTTCAGGTGACCGTGCATCGTGATAAATTCTTATAACAAAACCAACTAGATGCACTAATTTCTCAAATTTATTTTTTGGAATAAAACTCTACATTTTTCGGACAGTTCCTCTGTCCATCATCAGGAGTTTTTCACTGTAAACACAGCAATGGTATATGTCACACAGGTTACAGTTACAGCTCGCGAGCAGGATCAGGACGGAACTCCGTCCTGATCCTGCTCGCAAGCTGTTAGCGAACCTGTATGACATATACCATTGCTGTGTTTACAGTGAAAAACTCCTGATGATGGACAGAGGAACTGTCCGAAAAATGTAGTGTTTTATTCCAAAAAATAAATTTGAGAAATTAGTGCATCTAGTTGGTTTTGTTATAAGAATTTAACTACGGGGGAATTTGATTAAAACTAACCTCCCATAACAGGCAGTAAAAACCTTCCAAAATTTGTTCTTTAGAAAGGACCCAAAGAGAAGGAGAATGCTTAAAATAATGGCTCATTCAAGATTAACTCTGACTGTGAAGGTTATAAATTAACTAGTGTTTAGGGGCATTTGCAAAATTGCGGAAAGCGACTATTTGTTCCGTCATGTCTGTCTGTCTGCCTGTTCGTCTCTACACATGGAGCAGCTTGGATCCAATTGAACCTATTTTCATGAAATTAGAATTTGAGCACTTTTCGAAAATGTGTCGAGAAAATTCAAGATGCATTTAAATCTGAAAATAATAACGGGCACTTTAAATGAACAAATTTCTGATCATATCTCGCTCGGTTTTTCTTAGAACGAGAAACGGTTCAGACACAAAGTTGTACAGAAACGGTTCAGACACAAAGTTGTACAGAAACGGTTCAGACACAAAGTTGTACCGAAACGGTTCAGACACAAAGTTGTACAGAAACGGTTCAGACACAAAGTTGTACCGAAACGGTTCAGACACAAAGTTGTACAGAAACGG
>Ga0123352_10004923_pt1 | contig 19897 bp, 18 predicted proteins | sample TergutLab28metaG_FD_89700 | JGI IMG/M metagenome (GOLD analysis project Ga0123352, IMG submission 89700) | Labiotermes labralis P1 segment gut microbial communities from Petit-Saut dam, French Guiana - Lab288 P1 | ecosystem: Host-associated > Arthropoda: Insects > Digestive system > Gut ...
TGAGTGGACCCCGTTCGAGACCCACTACTACTCAGAAATTCTGGTAGCGCCGGGGATCGAACCCGGGACCTCTGTATCTGTAGCCAGAAACTCTGACCACTAGACCACAGAGGCGGTCGATAGCCTTAAACACAGAACCAAATGTGTTTCAACAGTTACTTTCTTACCCCACATCACTATAAAGTGAAATTCTGACACAGAGACAACATTAAAAAACTGGCGATATCAAATACATACAACTGTAACTTGCCTGCTTGTTTCTCTTTCCTACTGTATATGCAACACAGAACACATTATTCTTGCCAATATGTACTACAGCCACAGCTGTTAAAGATCGTGGGTTAGTGCTTTGGTTCAGTTTTTGTATGCAATTCAAATCCATACTACCAACTTTTTTTTAAAATTACATAACTACATTTTATCTTCATGATATCAGTGTTAGTTCTCCTTAAAGTTTCAGCTACTACATACTATGCTACTGACATGAACCATATACCCCATCTACAGAATGGGTCCTACCAATTTTTAAACGACAAAAATAAACCACTGTGGTGCCAATAACAGATTTCTGAAAAGGGTGAAATTATATGGCACAGAATTTGGACAGAATGTAAGGGCATAAAATTTCAGATGAAAACAGCTAAGACAAAATGTCTATGCTGTAGTGTACCACAGGAAAAGAAATATACAAACATAAACTAATTTATAATATCAGTAAAATTACAATGGATATGAAGCAGTATTTGCATGAAGAAACATTTATCATGCTGAGATGGGTCCAACAAGATGCACGAGCTTCACTCTCACCTAACATATAAAGTAGAAATCCTCCATTCAGCCTGGTAGGAAGAAAATTATCTCTCACTAGTGAAAATGACAATGTCTTTGGAAGCCACAACTCAGCACCTTCCTCATTACACAACACAAATGTGCCCCTGAACAATCCCAGTAAATACATAAACATAGCAAGGAGAAGGGCCAATGCTGGCTGCAAACCTGCATTCATTATCTGTCTAGCCATTTGGGAATTTTACAATGGATGAGACCCAGAACCAAAATCTAGTTGTGCCACTACACCAGCCCATAAGAGGAGACAAGCTTTCCTGAAATATATACAAAACACTGGAAATCTCAAACCACAAACAGGAAATGGGAACATGATACAGATTCTGGAAGAAGTGACATCATCAGCAAGGGAAAACTAGGACAAGATAAAAAGAAAGATACAACTGGTCAAACCAGAGGGGAACATTCAATGATAGCATACATAATAAAGACAGTTAATATCACCCACTCTAGCTTCACATACAGTGTACCATACAGTTCACATAACTGGGTACTTTCTCAGTCCCTCCATGCACATACTGGGACAGAACCTCATACCATTCATAACACTTCTCTCAGTCTTTTCCTGTCTCCAAAATCAATGCACACAATGTACTAGCACCATCACAGACAGACAGACTGGCTGCTTCTTACCTTGCATGTTAAAATACTGACAACTGAATCCTGGCTCTACAGCTCACTGGAAAACTGAATGAGAAAAACTTCACAGCTGACTGGAAAAGCAGACGAAAGAACTTCACAGCTCAGAACAATGGAAGAGAAGTACTTCACACCTCAATGGAACAGGGGATGAGAAAAAACTTCAGAGCTCACTGAAACAAAGGGTGGAAGATCATCACAGAATGCTGCAGCACAAGATCGAAAGAACTTCACAAATCAATTGAAAGAGATTGGGCAACACCACATAGCCTGCTGCAACACAGGGTGGGAAGAATTTCACAGCTCACTGGAACACAGAATGGGATAAACTTCAAAGGTCAACAGAATATAGGATGGAAAAAACATCAGAGCTCACTGCAGGATAGGATTGGATGAAGTTCCATTCCAACTTATAGAATATAATTACAGATAACAATGCAAGTACACAAGTCACAGATCTAACTGCCAGTGAAGAAAATCAGTGGAACATATGAAATGTGGTTTGTTACCTCACATAATGCTTTTTCTTCTCCTCTTCCTTTCCAAATCCAGTTGCAACCACCAGGCAAAAACTGAGAAGGTAAAAAAAGGCATCACAGTCTATCACAAGTTATAAATTCTCAATACACATATAAATATAAAAATTGAGCACATACCTTTCTTTGAGATCACTCCAGTCTTCTAAGTAGCACCATAGTTTCTACATCACAGTAATTACAATGTCAGACAGCAGCATACTAGCTATTAACAATGCATCATTACACCCAAAAATAGTCAGTGCTTAGTGATACAGGAAACACCTGTAAACCCCAACTGTTAGTCTCCCTTATTTATATCCATTTCCCAGTCAGTGATCACCCCATGTTTTCCCAGCTTACTCATTTACAATTTTCATGTTTATTAATGTCCCTCCAAAATATCTGATCATATGTGTGACATCCATTTATTGCTACAGCAAATTTAAAATGTCAGGGATGCACATGACAAGAACATATTGCAGCATACAGCTATGTCACACCATTTCATCATCAGCCTCTGCTGTGCTCCTACGTGTGAGCAAACGTGCAGATAGACAGACAAACAGACAGACACACACACACACAAAACCAGCCAACCCACTCCAATGTCAGATTTCTAGATGCAACGCTCACTGACAATATCAAGCCTCTGCAAACAATCTACGTGAAGGGATCCTCAAATATTTGGGCTTATCCAAGGCTCATTATTCACATAAATGATGAAGAAACAATGCCAATCTATGTCAGGTCTCAGACTCTTCAGACAAAACCTTACTTACTCCATGGAGCCGAGTCAGCCAATCAACAAATTCACTGCATTTTATGAAACCCAAAGGTTCATTACCGCATTCACAAGTGACCACCACCCGTCCCTATCCTGAGCCATATCATCTCATAACCAAATGAAAAAATGTCATATAATAACAATAAGAGATAATGTAGGGTATGGGTTGCCACTCTGTTCTTGGTTATATTGAACAATGTCCGCCATTACCATTTCACACATCTGATGGTGTCTCTTCACTACCATCTTGCTTGGGAAGCAAAATATTATTAACTATATATGGAATGAGACAAATCAATATCATACAGAACATGAGGAGAACCTGTAATAAAATAAACCAAAACATCCATCAAAAATAACTCAAACTGCTGGTCTCTGTGTTTCCTACAAATCATAGCACAAAGACAAAACTGAATTCACCGTGAAGATGGACAAACCTTCTGATGGTGCATTTACACAAATATTATATATCATCTTTACACATAAAAAAATCTGTCTACAGAGTCATATGAGTGTGTATGTGGGTATTTTCTTAAGACAAAGCCTGTAACAATTAGCACTGACTTTCCTATCTACATGCTACTGCCTCACATTTACACTTCATAATGAAACACAGACAGCACTTTACACTTCTGCAATACATCAAAAAGTATTCTGTCTTTACATTAACTCTTATTCAACAGAACACTGACTCCTAAAACTAATGGTCATATTTCTTAACTACTGATAGGCCCACACATTTCTGTGGATGGTTGTCTCCATATGTGACAATTATAATTGTTGAAAAGTGCCTGTTACTGAAGTCTCAACAAACCATGTTACTGAAGTCTCAACAACCAAGACACACTTTTGTGCTGTAAATGAAGAATGACGCTAAAAAAAATGGAGGAATCAGAACACATTTTTGTGTAACTTCCGTAAAAACATGTCACTTGAAAGATCAACACATAAATGAGAGGACAATATGAAATTAAATCTTTTGGTAACAGGTTATGAAGGTGAACTTGCTCTAATGGCAAGACCTGTAGCACCAGAAATGGGTTCATCTCACAGTGCTTTATGTCAAATTTGGCTGAACCAGCAATTTAGCACATCCAATGGACCAAATAATTAAATGCAGTTAAAAATTCCTGCAGGAAGAGTTAATAATTTGCCACACCTCAAATGGTCCATTCAAACTAGCTGTTACAAGGACATAAATGCAAATAAAAGCCTGGACAAAGCTACTATGTTGAAACAATAGGAATATGGATGGAGGCCAGAACAAAGTTGCTGTATTGAGACAACAGAAACATTGCTTCAGCATACCACAGCTATAAAGCAGTGCTTAATTCATAATTCTGTAAGGTGAAAAAATACAGAAAATGATCATTTGACCAGCCATAAACCTCAGCACTTACAGTAACACTGCACATTCTTTCTGGCTACATAAATATCAGTATCACGACTTTCGAACAAACCACTAAGTTCTAAAGTATTCTATGCCATTTCTGTAAGATTGAAAAAAACAATCTACAGCACAAATCATTTATGCATTTACTGTATTAAGCACTCCTTGTTAGTTAACACAGCTAATGTAAAACAGGTACCGCAATACAAATTCACCAGAACCACTTCAGCTCCATACAGGAACAATCTTATCAGTCCTGCATAATGCTACAAACTAAAATAAAATCCCTGAGTTTCTATCATCAGTCTCATTAATAAAAAATCCTTCTAAAACTACAAAAGTTTAGTATATCTGTAGCAACAACAATATCTGATGTATGCCTGCCACAATACTGAACACGATTTTCAGATTGAACTGAATTAGATTCTCCCTTGTTAATAATATAAAAGAAATGATTTTGTATATGAATGTACAAATATAAAAAGGTCCATCTCAGTGCCGTGATGTCACCAGTCACAACATGAAACATGTTGTGTCACCAGCTGAAGACCAAATCAATTACACCATAAAGAAAAAAAACCCTATTCCCAAACCCATACCAAAAACCATACTGAGGACACAGCAGGCAGTCCCATGCAGAGTGGTACTCAAGCTCTATCCAGCTGTCCACCACTGTGCTTCCCACCAGCACCCTCCACCCTTAAAGTCAACCATACCTAACTTTTGTCATTAGTAAATGTTATCACATGTTTGTCAATACCAACATCAATCTAACTGAATGACTGAATAGCTGCAGAGGAATACAGGGGAATACACTGGAGAAGAAACTGTAACACCAAATTTAAGGGTGATGCAGAGGAAGTTAATCCATGGGACACCTTTTCATGCCCTCAGTACGGTAGTTGTTTTAGTGACCCCTGGGTGTATTTAATAATATAATCCAAAGTCACATATCACAGACGTGTCTGTGTGTCATAGGTACAACAAACAGCACACAGTAACCTTAATGAAATCTTTTACATGATTAAATATAGGACTGAACACCTCCCACTTTCAGAAATGTATCAAGAAGCCGGATTAGCCACATGTCACAGTTCTGTGGACTATTCTGTTACTGCAAGGCTAATTGAGATGTGATGATTAAAAGCACTATGAACACGTCTCATAATCTTCCTGATAGGAAAATGACTATGCCATGTATGGTCTCAGTTCAGCATTTCATAGAACACACACAAAAGATTATGAAGTTTATGGACTTGCAGACAGACAGACACTGAGAGAAGTCTTGTATAAAGAGAAAAAACAAATGTGTGTTGACACTGCATAGTGTACTAGATGGTACCAATGTTAAGGAGCAACATAAAGCCTCAAGTTTCAGGCAGAACCACCTACTGGAGATCGTCATGATACAGCACACCACAGTGTGAAACTTTACCACTGTGAACACCCCAGATCTTACAAATATACTCTAGTGACTAATTTGCAGGAATCCATTGGTACTCCAATGAATACAATACTTCAAAATGGTTATGTGTCAAGTTTCAGTTAAAGGATAATTTAAATTCTGAACATTCAATATAGAAGAACAAACACACACATGCACAGACATTTTGAGCCCCAGTGAGTAACAACATTTTGAAAGGAATCAAAACAAGTGCTTACATTTTCAGTGTACTGACGTACAAGCAAACGATCCTCTTATCATCTTAAGTTCTGGTTTCAGACACATGCAGCATGATTCAAAATACACAACACTGTATAATACTTAAGAAAATTCTTTCTTTTATTGCAGAATAGGAACTGTTACTAATCACCAACAAACTGCCTTAATCAGAATCATACAGAGAGAAAATTTGTAGTTCTGCATGCCATGAATGCATATAAGGGAGTGCAGGAAAGCCTGCACGCATTCTTAACCTCAGGATAGGAGATGGCGAGTGCTCAGCTTCATGTCCCAAACACTTCACTCCTGGAGGAAACAGCTCCCCATACTGATTGACTTTCATTAAACTAGAAATATTGGGCATTAAACAAACTCTTCAATTCATCTTCAAAGTATCTAAAAACAGCCTTGAATATCATAACATACAGTATACAAAAATATGTATATAAGACAGGGAATAGAAAAGATTTATGACTTTTCATCCATCAACCAATGGAAAAAATTCTACAAAAAGGAGACAAAATACAGATAGAAAAGGCATCTTTGCAGAAATATGAGTTTAAAATATTAAACAGTCACCCTGAAGATGGAAGCAGCACATTATTCAAAATATCAGAACAAACTTATGACCCCACACAGTGTAGCAATCCTGTAGACTATCATTTGAGCAACTACTACCATGAATGCCTCAAAATGTACAATAATATGCTGTACAAATATTGAAATCAATTTCATTTTATTTTATTTTACCTAAATATCAGGAGATCAGAATGGTCCATGCAAAATATCAGTGGAAGATAGTATGGAGCTCAAGACAGGCTAAACCTAGGCCTTATATGGTAGAATGTCACAACTAGGGGTGTCCAAAACAGCATACCGTCATTTCAAATTCACTCTCAAGGCAATTTTAACATAATAGCAATATCCTGTCTCCAGGAAGGCATATCAAGCAACCAGCAAATGAAAGCTGTTTCCAGGGTGCCAGTGTGAAACACTGGCACACTGGAATCGGGAGTGGCTAATGGCCAAATTAAAAACAAAAAATGTATACTGCTTGTGACATCTGACATTATTTCACTCATGCTGCTTGGTGTCTGCATGATCATAAACCCATAATCTTCATTTGTTAACTTCATTATCCGAGGAATATAAACCTCCAGGTACAACAGTGCTCAAGGTAAAGGAACTAGTACTGAAAAAATGGTCTTCTAGGCCACACACACAAGCATCCCTGTAAACAACAATTATGTTGAATGGTGGCCTAGAACACACAATTAGCCTTGCAATGTTCCTACCACAGCACCAGAAATTGCTGTTAACACATGTGCAATTCTGGCATGACTTAACTGACTTCCTGTACCACAGTCATTCAGCAATTCTCTTAAATTAACTGCAAACATTATGAAAAATAAATAAATTAATCAATTAATTTATTAATTAGTAGTTGGTGTTCTAATACACACTGCTCTAAGCATACAGAATGGCAGAAAAGTTGAAATAAAAAAATCTTATAGAACATAACACTGATTTAAACTCACAGCCATTATGCAGCTAACCAGAAGCCTTGCAGCTACAATATATACAACAACATCAGCCAGTGGGTTTTGTGGAATATGACTGTCAGGAAACAACAGGACCATGGACTGAGGGGCACAGGACAACACAAATGGCTGTTATCCTAAAACAGGAAGGAAAAACTGTAAGACATTAAAACACATTCATAATGAAAATGTTATAATACTCTGAATCAAAGATAAGGCTACATGTAGTGGCATCTACAGACAACAGCCATTGCATAAATCTTGTGTGGTTCGTAAGTTTTTCTTGGTATGACAGAAATGAAAAGGAACTAACAAGAGGACAAAGATAAAAACTTAAAAAACATACAAACCAAAAGTTGTAGCGAATGTACATTCTGTCAGCTCTCTGCTGCTGCAGCAGCAAATTTGTATCTGCACAACTGTACCAGTCTACAGTAATGTTTTCCAATTTCACTCATTCTTTAAAAGCACATTTTTTCCTTGGTACTGTACTTCTCCCTTTGTTTCTGTGATCACTAATTTTTTTCTGACACTCTGTCCAGAAAAAATAATTTATGGTGCAACTTGATGCCATCTTAGGCAACAGTAGTCTGTGGACTTGTTAGGTTTTACATATTTATTTCTCACAAGTGCACACACCCTTCATACCTGTGAATTATGGGAACATGTGGCACAAATTGACACATCTATATTTTCAAACACATAATTTTCCTATACAAGTGACTTTTGACACAATGATATGGGTTTTAAATAGACTAAATAACTTCATAAATTGTATACAATACAGAAATAAGTAAAAAGATTCAAATTATTGTTGTCATCCGCTGACAGTTAAGAACTTCAATACGAAATAAAAGACTAACAGCAGCATATAGCTAGTTAAGATTATAAGACAGTACACCATTCAAGTCACGTGCTACTTTTATTCTGAGTAGCCTCATAGCTTCAAACACTAACTAAACCAGGTGAAATGCAGAATTCACTGTTCGGTAACAGACATCCCGATAACAGCGAATAATGGCAGAAGAAATTAGACCCTGGAACACACAGCAAAGGTGTGGACCAAATCGAAGCTAATGATTCAGTCCACATAATGGATGACAGCGACATGCAGCATAACCTCATTAAAATCATCATATCAAGAGAAGGCAACGCTGCGAGCAGAATATGACAACAGCCCTAACTGTCGGCTGTCTGTCCAGCTACTCCATATAGTAGACATAATGGTCAACTGCATTTTAAATGTTAAAATGAATTTGTATATTCTCTAAGAGATGGCAATGGGCAAGACCGATTTATTAAGGTACAAGGGAAACAGTGATCAATGAAAGGTCAATGATTTTACGTTGATAGCGTTTGTAGAATGTAGCAGCTGATGTTGGGTTGGTGAACCTGACAATGGCACGTCGCTGTTTCGGCAACATCTGAATATTCTGCAAGACAAGAATAATAAACACCACCCAATTACAATGGATGCTAAGGATCAGCAAAGACACAATGCAAAGTTCAATGAATCACTGAGTCAGGGCAGAATTACATCTTGCCTAGCCTTGTGATATTGCCACTTTCATTTCAATAGTATCAGAGAAAAGGATGGGAATACATGGAGCTAAATAAAATATACACAACACTTTGCTTGGAAAATATCAAGGGAAGAATTTACTAAGAATGCTTCAGAAGAGGTGAAAGGATAACATTAAAATTAATCCTACAGAAACAGGTGAACTCCATCCATACTGGGTACAATACAAGACTAGTGTACAGTTTCTTAAAAACAGGCATTTCAATAATTCTTCAGTGAAAATCCTGCATCAGTTGGGTTGCACAATGTTTCTCACTTCATAGTCTATGGCTAATTTCATTCCAGTCAAAACATACTAGTCACTGTAGCATACATAAGAATTACTATTTTCAAGTACCATAAATTCTCGAATCTAATCCACACCCTTTTCACAGTTTCAGAGGGCTAAAAATGAGACGCGGATTAGAATCGTGTGCAGATTAGATTTGCGGTTGTGAGCTGGATTTTGGAAAAATGATAGAGCCACCGTACGAATTGTAAGAACGATACAATACAATAATTTATTATTTATAATATTATATAATACTTATAATGTATTATTCATCAGACTCGCCATCATCACTCATAAATGAATCGTTATCTGTCACCCAGTCACTATCATCTTCATCTTCACCATCGTCCTCCCATAGAACGTCATCTTCGGATCCGTCCAAAGCATTGCTTATGCAACGCTTCTTGAAAGAATTGACGATAACATCCAACATTCAATATTATTCAATCAGTCTGCCTTGTAGGCAAGGGGCGGTTGAAGGAAAGGTGCAGATTAGAACCGTGAACTAACTTTTTTTTTGTTTAAGAAATCAAAAAAACTAGAGCCAATTAGATTTGGGTGCAGATTAGATTCGAGAATATACGGTAGCAACTTCTTTGGCGTTGTCTTCTTTCAGCAGTTACAGGTTATGAAAATTCTCTGCAAGTAAAGTGGCAAGGAAATGGATGTGAAGATTCAGATGTGTCACATCCACTGGACACACTACTACAGCAATAATGCTATCCCAAATCCTTGGAAGAGGGATGTCTGACAAATCATTTCACACAACCTCATGCACCACTTTTAATTGTGAATGGATATGATTATGTTAGTTCATATTTTACAATCACAAAAGGCATTAATATTTACACTATAAATAAATATGACCTGACATGCTAGTAATAATTGTATCTGTACATGGCCACTGGTAATGTACAACATGAGACAGATAGGAGACTAGTTACACTGGTCCATAATTGCTAAGTTTAGACAGATAAAATAAGTCTGACTTGCCTCAAGAACCCCAATGCCTCGGCACAGTGACTTCAACTGCTGCTCGGTCGTGCTGGCTGCCAAATTTTCAATTGACACTGTCTTGGTTCTGGGCAGCACTGGCTGCTCTACTGTCATGTCCTGTTGCAGTGGGGGCATCACTTTGGTTGTCACAACTGACCGACTGCTGCCCTGAAAATTTAAAACAATGCCTGTTCTCACCAACAGTGAAAACAAATTTGTTCCTTCCCTTAGCAAATTAATGTGCTGTCATGCTGGCTCAGTTCTACAACTGATGTGGTGATGTCAGAATTAAACTTCAAACAATGTGATGCTCTCCCCACAGAAATCCAAAGAGTTTATAAGTGACTGCATTATATGAAGTTTGGTTAGGGAAAAAGATAATATGGAATATTACAGTTTCATAACCAACATCCTCTGAACATCATATTATGAAGCCCTGACAAAGCACCAAGTGTTCATAATCTGTTTCCAGTACTGAAACAAAGTATTTGCAACTATAAACTGCAAGGTGGAAACAGTTGTAACATAATACCTGATAAAAGAGGACACAGGGTCTGTCACCAGAAAACATAAAACCCCATTGGAATAACAAACAAACAAATCCATTAAATAATCAATAAAAAATTGACTGACTGATTGACTGCCCTACTGACTGACATATGGAATGATTGGCTAAGTAACACCATACAGCAGAATCCTACTTCAGAAACCAATAATTCCTGAGTATGTCAAAAAATTTCTTGCACTTCATGGAGCCCAAAGGTTGAGTACCATGTTCAGAACAGCCTACTACTGTTCCATGCAGACAGGTGGACAAGCAGGCAGATATGTGAAAGGGTAACAGTCACTTTTTGCAAGATAGACTCCTTCTTTATGAATATTCATGTCACAATGGCTAAGAAGACTTCAACCTGAAGATGAAGTTGTTGGCACACTTCCTCAGGCAGTGAGAACTTCCTGAGGAGAAGAGTGGTTCCAAATTCAACCCTCTCAGTGGGGTCTTAGGCCAACCTTCTCCAATTTACTCATTGTAGTCAACAATATTCAAACCAGCATGGAATTGCCTACCCTTCTCAGCTGACAGAAGAGTGAGGTCAGCATTCACCCCTAGGGCGCTGTGCAATTTCCTTTCCATACCAGTCAGCTTGTCTCTTGGAAGAGAGAAACCTGTGAGGTCTCTCATTGTTTCCTGTGTGACCTTCTAAGTAGCCTCCACCAGCAAAAACATTATGGCCCTATCCAGCCATAAATATGCCTATGGGAAACAGGGCCAGGGACTCTGCATAATTTGCACCCTCATGCAAGGCCCAGCATATGGCATCAGCCAGCACTCAGTTACTCTAGCTTGCAACTTCCTCCTTCACAGCATGGTGGTCAGGTGTTGTGCCTGGCTAAGACATTCAAATTTCCTGCATTGTCTGGTTTTGCTGTCTGTACTCTTGTGCACTTTTCTTGAGAGTGCTCTAGACAATCAGGACTCAATCTGAACTGGCCAGCTCACCAGCCAAGTGCAGGTAAATTACCAGTAGCTCCCAGGATAAGGCATCCAGTTCACATCTGGTGTGGTGACTCTGCTCACACTGGTGGATCCTTTCTATAGCTTAACACAGAATGTTGCAGAGAAATAGCAGAAAGTGGGAGATGGTGTACTTGTCTCTGCATCACAGGTATAAGGAGAAGGAACTAAGGAGTTTTGCTTTCCATGTTAAGAGACTTTCAATCTCCAGGCACAGCACAGAGCAACCTCTCCAACTGATGTATACAACACAAGATATGAATTTACCACAGTGGTGCTGCTGAAAATTCGTACTTTCTGCATGTGATGCTGTGTCCAGAGTGAATGGTTCCTGACATTTCAAAAGAACACAGCAGTCAAAAAGAAGTAGCAATATACTAGAAGTACAGCAGATCAATCACAGAAAGTGTATGAGGAGCTGTAAAGATGTGGCCCTGAAAAGGGGAGCTGTTAATATCCATTCCTCATTCAGTAACATGGGGAGAACAGAAATTCTGTGTTCTGGAATGAAAGACCATGCATACTCACAGCCTGTCGAGCTGGAGGACCTTGCTGTTGCACCACAATTCTCTGCTGCTGCTGCTGCTGTTGCTGCTGCTGTTGTTGCTGTTGTTGTTGCTGTTGTTGTTGCTGTTGCTGCTGAACCGGCTTGCTTCCAATGTTTGCTCCACGAAGTACCACAGTACGACCCCTTGAAACCTGCTGAATCACCTGTCGAGGCACTGGTGTCACCTGGTGACCTGCACTCTGTGTAAACACCAGTCTGCGTGATGCTGCAGGAGACTGGTTCACAGCACTGCTTTGCTGGGATGTTCGGACAATTCGTTGCCCTGCAGCTGCAACCTGAAAATGAGGGTGAAGCTTTATTTGACTGTACTGGATACTTCAAAACAAGTATATATATCTCTCTGTCTGCCTTTAGTGTCAGTGAGCATTAAGTGGCTTCAGCATCTTCTATATTACATTGCAGAATTTGTTACAAAAAAGCACATTCCGAGAAGTATGAATACACCTTATCATAACATCAACTTTATATCCAACTGGTTGCTGGACACTGTGGCTAAGTGGATGAAATGCATACTTTATATGTGAAGGGTCCTGCATTCAGATTTCACCCCACACACAAACTGTCATAAGCTATGTGATTTTCCTCAGTCTAACCGGGCAATCTATCTCAAATTAAGCCATGACCACAGCCTTCCACATCCAATCCAATTCATTACTCCCCACCTATCCTACCATCCAATGCAGTGCCAACATCATTAAATAAATTAACACAAGATGCCTGATTGGAACTGGGTACACTAACTTTAGTAATTTGCTTCAGTTGATATTCTATACATTGAATTGATCACATAAATCGCACACATTTCACTTCCTTTACAAACACAATTTATGAACTCTTAGCAGATACTTCCTTCATATTCACTACAACTTTATTTTCTGCATTATGCAGACTTTACTCTTCAGACCATACTTTCAATATTATGTTTATCTTTCATTTGTCACATTTGGGAACATTTTTCTTTGCATGTTCTTGTGGAAAGAGTCCTCTGTGCCTTGTCTTTACTTCTCAACAGTTCTTTGTGTGTTAACAAGTGTTGCACATGTAATTTTCATAATCTGTGTCTTACAATCCTCTTTAAAATCAAGCACTGTAGAGTCCTGAAGTTTAAGAACATCAGCAGATTTCAGTATTTCATAATCAAGCACTTCAGTATGACTGTATTCAGCTTTTGTAACAGGTTCTTACAAATCGCATGGTTGGTGAGTCAGCTCCTCCCACTACCTACTACTGCGCAGAGCACTGTAAAATCAGTTGGACTCCATCTTCATTAAGTGATTTTGAGTTTGTCTTTTCTGAAATGATACGCTCATTCAATCAATGAAGGTGTTTTATGCTTCCAAAAAATGTCTGAATTTTTTACTAAAAGTAAATTTTATTACTTTTTACACTGGTTGGGGTTTTTTATATTCTTATTACTGGTACATCATCAATAATAGGAACCATACAGAAATTCTACATTCACAATGGATTCCAAAGTTCATGACTGCAATGCTCATGACAGTTCTGTCAGTCCAATTTGATCACAAACCAGAAGATTCTGCTGCAAGTTGGTGTGAGGTAACATCCTATCCTCGCATTTGGGAATGCCCAATTCAGATCTCAGATTGGACACCAGGCACAGTGCCTGAGCTACCTTTGTGACTTTCCTTTCTTGTTCCAGGCACATAATTGGATAGTACCTCAATGAAGCCATGAGTGATACCTTCTAAATCCTTTCCAATTCATTGCTCATCAACTGTGTGACCATTCAACACTACATAATGTAAGATACTCTCAGCACTGTAAAATAAACCGCCAAAAAAAAAACCTCCCTAATTATGAAACACGAAGGCAAGAACAACTATATAGCCTGGAATTCCACCTGATTACAAAAATATGCATAACAGGCTCTGCGATCCAGCTGAACATAACCTCACACATTTTAAGTTGTTGCAATGTTTCATACACAAAACACAAATTCATAAGGAAAACTGCAGGTCCACCTTTACAAAGTGAAGACGATGTGAACAACAAATTCCAAAGATAACAGAATTTACACACAAAAAAATAATACACTGGAAATAATACAATGACAGGATCAGTTACAAAAGGATTCATAAAAATGTCTCAAAATATCAGCCAAACGAAGTCTAAAAGACCTCTGAAACAATGGATGGATTCTGTTCTGTAATGTCTGTCATAGGTCTTAGTAGGCTTCAAATTGGAAAGGAAGATGATGAAAAAAGATAAATCTTATTGCAATGCGAAAAGTTATGTAAATCATACCTTCATTGTGGGCACCACCTTTACTTCCTGCTGTGGTATTGGTATCACCACCTGATGTGGTGCTGGCATTAACACCTGCTGCTGTTGGTTCATACCTCCCTGCAGACCCCTGCCAATACTGCGCCCTCTAACGACGCCCCTGCCCCTTCCACCACTAGCCTGTCGCATGACTCCAACAGGTATATGAAGAGCTGGTGCTTGTTGCTGGAACTGCTGCTGCTGAGTAACAGGGTAGTTCTTCACATTCTGAGCCAGAACATGCTGTTGAAGTTTCTGTTGTGGTTGTTGCTGTTGTACAACATGGCGGATTATTGGGTGAGGCTCCACAGTATTGCGGTTCACAATGGTTGCAATTGCATTACCTTGTGGGGGGTCTAACACACACTGGGAACTATCACCTGCAACAACACAGAGAACATTTTAACCACACTAGTTAATTTAAATACAAAGGACGATAGTCTCCTGCACTAGGAATGTAAGAGGGTTAAAGTGTTTCAGATGGTTGCACATTTTATTTCTGAAAGAGTGACACACTTTGCTTCTACCTATAACAGAGCTGGTGAAATGTATTAAGCCCAGCTTGTATCTATAATATCATCTGTTCTGAAACAGTAATAAGCCTCAGTTACATCTTTAACACCGAATGTTCTGTAACAGTAATAAGCTTGGCTTGTATTCATAACACCAGCTTTTTTGCAATAGTAACAATCCTGGTTTCTATTTGCAATAGCAAAGAATGTGAAACAGTAATATGCTGAAATGTACCTATAACATAAGCTATTACAAAAACAGCAAACAGCCTGACTTGTATCCATACCACCAGCTGTTCATAAACAGTAATGAGTCTGATTCATAGGCATAATAGCACATGTTTTGACACACAAATGAATCAGCATTTTATTTAAAACATAAACCATACTAAAAAATAAAGAAGGCTGGATTGTGTCCATACCATACCAATGATTGTTTTGTAATACTAATGAGTCTGGCGTGTGGCCGTAACACCAGCTGTTCTGATATGGTAATGAGCCTCACTTGTATTCATAACACTATCTCTTTTAAAAACAGTATCACACCCAACTTGCATCCATAACACGAGCTGTTCAGGAACAGTAATGAGTTCAACCTCCATCTGTAGAACTAGCTGTTTTGATGTTTATCATGAGGTCCCTTACTCCCCAGCAGAAGCATGGATTTTGTATTAAATCAGACTGAAGTTAATTCTTATTGCGGTTGCAGCTCTGGACACTGCTGCTTCTAACATTAGCAAGAAGAAAGTTCTAAAAAAACTGGTATATATTTCACACCAATTGAAAGAAGATGAATTGCAAGTAGGAGTATATGCAGAAATAAAGAAGCAAATATTATTCAAATATTTTCTTATTTTGTAATCTACCTTTACCACATGTGTGTCCTATAATGTGGCAAATATCAGTAAGTTCAAGAACATTATACCAGATGCACACATCGAAAGACAGAACAGGCTTTGATTCTGGATGTGCATGCTTGCATGCATAAGATTTATTGCCTAGTCTGGGGGATACTGACACAGCCAGCTAGATATACCATGGCACAACAAACATTCTTCGCCTAAACTGAGTTCCATTCAATATCCAGTGCTACTCATGGCTTAGACACATCACACTTATCACAAACACTTCTAAAGTTTATATATGCAATAGGGTAGGTGGAAGGAATACTTCCTATTCTCAGTAAGTATTTCACAGCCATGGACAATAGCAAGTTGAATCAACATGTGAAAACGAAAAGTTAGGTTGCTCATACCAAGCCAGATATCTGAACTGTTTATGGACAATAAAAGTGAGCAGAAAGAGACTGACAATGCGGCTGGAGAAGAGGATGGCAGTTATAAAGAGGTTCTAACTTAGTCACTGTTACAACAGAAGCACATGCCCTAGCAGTGGAGTTATACAGAATATTCCAGTGTTCATATGCCATATGGGCTCAGTTCACCCCATGTCTCTGAAGAAAACAATAAACAGGGTAGGACAGATCAACAAATACAACGGTCAAGAACCTCATGGTGGACAAACATCAAAGTGTAGCACACACCTATACAGGCAGCCCCACTGGTAAAAAGTAGAAAGAAGTGCAAACATAAATGACAGCTCTACTCCACTTAGCATTTTCTTATAACATTCATGGAAATTATCACACTGCTGTAAGTGAAAACTAACTGCTATTATCACTATTACATACACACTCTTCATGAGGAACCTTCTCCCGTAACTGACACGAAAGAAACCAGAATATTTGTATTCATGGCAAGAACAATATAAATGCATACTGCTTGCAAGACCAACTGACAAACTAGTGAGCAACAATGGACAAGTTTCACATGCCTTTTTATAGTGACATAATTAAACAAGACCTCCTTTCATGAAACTGAAGCCTCTAACCACAATGTCAGAAAAGACACTTCTAGAACACATATGCATGTATATTTTGACAATAAGACTACTTACTTACATTCTAAGATATGATGCAAATCTCAATTTTATTTCCTCAATAATTCCATTTCTTTTGCAGTTGTACCTTTCGTGGTTCAAATAATATGCACACCATTATTGAGCAAGCACTAAACTTTAAAAGCCCACCATGAAAATACCAAAGTGCATATGGAATTATTTCAATTTAAAGCACATTATTTAGAGGTACCTCCTTATAAAGTAAACTTTATGAGATTCAACAAGTTAAAGTACATGTACTCACTTGCTTACCCAAAAGTTCCATTCCACAAACCTTTCAATAACTCCAACTTTATGTAACTCTTAATTCAATCCAATACCCATCATTTATACTTAGAGTTACAGAGAGAGAGAGAGAGAGAGAGAGTGTGCGCATGTGTGTGCATGTGTCTGTATACCTTTAATCTTGTAATTGTCAACTGAGATCCTATGCAAGGGTAACTGTATTACAACCTCAAAAATAATTATGGATAAAGTCAGTAAGTCAACAGATGTGGCGTACATATTTTACGTACAATAATACAAATGTATTTGTTGAAAGTAAATGCATGAACAAGTTGATGCAGGTCACTCTTGACATAACTCAATGGTGCCTGTTTTTTGATTTACCACCATCCTCGATATACTGCCACAAAATGCACTGAACAAAGCATGGCATGGTATCAGGGTTTGACTGTGTATTCCAAACTTAATTCTACAGTTTACTCCTCAAGAACACAATGAACTTCAAGTCAAACTTCTGCAGCTACTCTGAGGCACCTGCAGAAAAATACAGAAACTGCACACCATACATGAGAGGATTAATTCCCAAACTATCTGCATAATATAAGGTATTAATTCTACGGTGCTGGAATTAAATGCCCAGTGGGAGCTGCAGAAAACCATAGTTTAAATGAGATCTGCATAAGTAAGGCCCCTGAAGGCTATCACTTTCACCTGATGCTCGGTGTTTCCAGCATTCCGCTGTGTGATGAGTATACCTGACATTACGCGCCAGAGGGTTAATTCAATTTCTGTTTCACTTTCCTTCATTTACACATTTATGGAAAACGAAACATTCAAAATATTTGTAACAAACAAATTTAAATTTTGAATTCTCACTAACAAATACAGTCACACAAAAACTTTTCATGTTACTCATTATGTTTCCAACTCAGGATCACAAAATGCTATGGACCTTTACTATACCAATCACCATAATTCATACGTGAAATGAAGAACAACTCATTAAGTCCTCCACTAATGCCAACAAAGCATTCATGGAATTATCACCTCCAGCCTGAATATCCACATCCTTCTTCTGCAACTCCCGCTGCTTCTCCAGTGCTGCCAACTTGCGCCTCTCTTCCTTCCGCTGAAGGAACTTCTCTCGCTCCAGCTTCTGCTGTTCAATCTTCTTGCGGTACTCTCGTGTCTCCTCATCTTCCTCTTCCTCAGGCTACCAACAGGAAACAAAGTGCTGCCAACCTCCATTTAACCATATTTCTATAAAAAGTGCATCATGAAACAACTGCAGAAAGCCAACATATCCAAATCTGAAAGATTATTACCTGTTTTTGTATACTTTTCTAACCCCTTACTGGTGCTGACATTCATTTCTAGATAAAATCATCAGCAGACATCCGATCTTAACACAGAAGCATTCTTTGAATTTTGTTTTACAATTGTCATAAATAAAATACCAACCAGGTGAATAATTACAGATCTTCATGAATCTACAATTGTGTTTTACAAACAGTCTTATCAATTTTGGGTCTAATTCCAAGTATACTTCTGTCTGTCCAGCGCATAAATTTATCTCACCCTGAATATACTCATCTCCAGTTTGTTCACACCAATGAAGATATGTCCTTGTTCAGAAGATATAAGCCAAACGGCATAAAAAACTTTCTTCCAGGAAGAGAGAATAAACAGAAAAATAGTGAAACCTGAGGTGTCAACCTGGAGGTGTATAAGTGCTTTGAATGTGAGGTAAAAGGTTTAAAACAAAGCTTGTTTTAAACTTCTTATGAACATTTACAATACTGACAGATGTGGTTCAAAATTAAAAAGACATCATAGCTCTCAAGTACAGGCAGTTCAGTGAAATATGAGATTAGAGGTTCTCATGATGATGAATACTGAGATTATGTTCTTCTGGAATGTGAAGCTGTGCAGTGTGGCAGACTGGTAGTAATGAACTACATGACCCTAGCAAAGCCCACAACTTCAAATGCATAACAACCATAACTTAATTTATATGGCACACTGTGACCATTAGTTTTCTCTTATTATTTTGGAATGATGTGACAGCAATGAAAATGACTGAGTAAAGTAAAAGGGACACTTGAGATTTTTTATTACATAAAGGAAATAATGTCAGGATGAGAGATGCATTAAAAAGCTCAGTGTTTGTGTGTGCAAGAAAATTAAAATAACAGCATCACAAGAGAGCTTTACCTGTTGCAACTGGGAGTTCATTTCAGGAGGTAGCATGTCCACAGTTTGAACCTCATGTAGGTTGCTCATATCTGGCATTCTCTGTAGCAATGGTCAAATACTACTATTAGTCGGGTACTTCTTTGACTTCAGAGAATCATAAGTAACACACAGATCAACAGGCCACAGAATGGTGACAACACTAACCATATCAAACCACAGAATGGTCAATAATACAGTTTTTTTTTTTTTTTTTTGAAAATTTCTAAAAAAAAAGGAAAAATACCCAATCCCAATTTTACAAACCAGAAAAATGTAAACAAAAAAAAACTAAAAGTAATATTGAAAAATGAATAATGAATGAAGAGAAAAGACGAAAAAAAAAAAATAAAAAAAAAAAAAAAAAAAAAA
>Ga0123352_10004926_pt1 | contig 19889 bp, 12 predicted proteins | sample TergutLab28metaG_FD_89700 | JGI IMG/M metagenome (GOLD analysis project Ga0123352, IMG submission 89700) | Labiotermes labralis P1 segment gut microbial communities from Petit-Saut dam, French Guiana - Lab288 P1 | ecosystem: Host-associated > Arthropoda: Insects > Digestive system > Gut ...
TATGCGTATTGGACCGTGCATCATCTTGATATTTGAATAAAGGTTGACCAACTAGATGACACTTGCTTTATTATCTACTGCTCAACATGTCTCAGACGTTAATACGTCCATCTTCAGGAGCTAGCGACTACTTGTTGCGTTGCGTAGCCTGACTTGAGGCGTGCTGGTGTTATGTAGCAGGATTGTCTGTTGGTGATGTGGTATCCAAGTGCAGGCTGCACTCGGATACCACATCACCAACAGACAATCCCGCTACATAACACCAGCACGCCTCAAGTCAGCCTACGCAACGCAACAAGTAGTCGCAAGCTCCTGAAGATGGACGTATTAACGTCTGAAACATGTTGAGCAGTAGATAATAAAGTAAGTGTCATCTAGCTGGTCAACCTTTATTCAACTTTAATGGTTGTTTAAAAACCTAGAACCCTAATGAATGCAGCTATCAACACTTCAAGACATCATCATGAATCAAAGCTTGTAACGTGTATGGTAGATCTGGGACTATGCTGCAAAATGATGAAGTGTTACCGCTGATCCTGGTTCGAAGCCAGATCAAAAATATGCTCGGCAGAGAGACAGGCAAAAATACGTGGGAAGAATAAAGTAAAATTTAGGACTTCCAACAAAAGAATTTCTTTTGTGTGCAATATACTGGTATATTGTGAAGGTGTGGACATCAAGGTTACTGATATTAAGTTTGTGACTGTGTTTATCACGTGAAGGGATGCGGCATGCTTTTAGCTAGGGTTACAGCCATATTGCCGATTTATCTCCCTGGGAACGGTACATTCTGTGCCCCTTTCGGCACACATCAATCAGACAGCTGTTATGCTTGATGAGAGCAGAGGCCATGAAGCTAGGACAAGCTGGGTTTGGGGACTTCTTAGCGGACACGTGTGAGCAGGTTGAAGCGGAAACGTGACGATAATAAAGAGGTGTATTTTGTTGATACAATTTGTAAGAATGCCAGACACAAATAAATTGATTGTGAATATTAAAGTATAAAAATTGAAGTGACTGTGAGAATAAAACTAAAGAGGTCTAACTACAAATATCCTTCTTGTCATCTAGTCGGTAGATACTTAATGTTTCCTGTGACCACCATGCGTTATATTCCGTGGGTGGAGTTCATGTTCCCGTCTTTGAGATTTGGCCGGTTATAGAAGCTTTACAGAAACTATCTGTACTACATTACCTGGTAAAACATTTTGATTGTTTTCATTTGACTCATCCACATAAAACTATTACAGTCATGTATGTATGCAAATATAAGCTCTGTCTGAGATGAGACACCATGCAGTCTGATAGATAAACAAACCTGCCAACTCCATCGTCACAGCACACATTTCATACACAATACATGTACATATTTTACCTTCTTCTGACTATGTGTCATCTGAAGTATTCAGTTATGTGTGACTTTAATATGCTAATTAAAGATCCATAACTTCTCCCTCATGTTGATCTGCATGGATCAAAACATGCTGCTGATGTATTACATGATTTCTGAAAATAGTTGTGTGCTATGACAGTGTTTCTTTTTAAGTACTTACCTAAGTATATGCAGAGTCAGTAATGTTCCTGAGCCAATAATGAAGAGTTTACACTATGTCAGAGTACAGTGTTCAGAGTGAAATGTGGTCAGACATGAGCCAAAAACCTGGCATATTTCACCGGTATTTAACAATGAACAACCATGACAACTGATAATGTATACCTGCACATGATTCAGTGAATGTACATATTTTGCACAAGCAATGGTCCCTTTGAAACTCTGTTAGAGGGCTCTACTGTATGTACACAAGTATACCAATATAAAACTAAAGATACAACAAGTTTCTATGACAAACCATTCCGGCTCAAATCCAGATGCTGTAGATTTATTAGAGATGCAATTGCTGGCGGAAGGCTCTGGACATCATTCTCACTCATAGATAAAACTTTCAACCCATGGCAATGGAAAAGGGGTCGTGGCAAATCACGAATCTGCAAAGTTGAGGTGGTCACTGTATGTCAGTATTATACATGAAGAAGAAGAAGGCTTTGGAGGAGGAGGATGGCAGAAGGAGGATAAGGTGGAGAGAAAGAAGGATGAGGTGCAGAAGAAAAAGCAGGAGGAAGACAAGAAGGAAATGGAGTATGTTATGGATTTTGTATAATATATGAATAGGGCACATGGCCTGCAAGTTAGAAAATCACAGCATACCGGTATGGAATTCAGAGAAAAGTGACATACATACATGTATGCCAATCAGCAAACAAATACAGAAAGATATTTTACTATTCTTATAATAAAACCAATTAGATGCACTAGTTTCTCAAATTTATTTTTGGAATAAAACTCTACATGTTTTGGACAGTTCCTCTGTCCATTATCAGTAGTTTTTCACTGTACACACAGCAATGGTATATGTCATACAGCTTGCGAGCATTCCATCCTGATCCTTCTCACAAGCTGTCAGCAAACCTGTATGACATATACCATTGCTGTGTGTACAGTGAAAAACTCCTGATAATGGACAGAGGAACTGTACAAAACATGTAGAGTTTTATTCCAAAAATAAATTTGAGAAATTAGGGCGTCTAGTTGGTGTTATTATAAGAATTTATCACGATGCACGGTCAACTGAACGTCAAATATTTTACTATGAATGAAAGTTGGTCAGAATGGTTACAACACAAATGAACACAGTCATCCTCAAAAAGTTATAATTAAAACATCCTACATAAATAGGTTGCCAGGGTATGGACTGGAGTCATGTGTCAGAACGGGGACCTGTGGTGGGCAATTGCAAGAACAGACTGCAGAGTACATCAGGTTCCATAGAATGCAAGGAACTTCTTGATCACCTAAGCAATTATTAGCTTTTCCAGAAAGATTATGTTTGTGTAATTATCGGTACTTCCCTTAAACATCTTTAAGACTTCTACACTCCTTCGATGAACTGCTACACAAAGCAACATAGTTTGAACTGAGAGGATGGTAAAACTAGAGTAATCCTTTCGTATATAAGAATCAGTTCATGTGTTTCCACTAATATAAGATGTATAATTAAGACCTGTTTCTCAATTTGTGGGCAAGTTTTTCCTTATATGAGTTCCTTCCCCTCATAAACTGATGCCCGCTCTGTGTCTTTTCTTGGGTGTCATCAGACATGGTATGGTATCCATGTGCAGCATGCACAGAAGCAGTACCATCACAGTGCCTCTGATTGTCCTCACAGCTTTGTGCCAAAGTTTTCTCTTCTGTGCCTTAATAATTTTGGCACCACTTAATCCTAAAGAAATATTATGTGTAATGTTTGTAACAAGGATGGTATCTATTTTGTTATATAATAAGTTGCGTGAAAGAATGAAAAGCTTCTACACATTTAATAGTTTTAAAAAAAGAGTTGAAATCAATACTTTTGCAAAACACTTTTTATAGTGCAGAAGAATATTCACAGATAGCATTATAGCAGCTGGGTAAATCGGTAACTGCGGTAAATAACAATAATTACCCGCATGTTTGTAATTTTATGTACTGTTGTAGTCATGTGATGGACGCTGACTGTGGAATGTTTATGTTTGATCTGTGCATTTTATTGTTATTGTTGGCATGGTATTTACATTGTTGTGACTTGTCCAGTGTTATGTAATGTGACTCAATTGATGCAGATAACAAAACATGTTTGCATTTCCACACAGTTTCAGTTATGTAACTATATTTATGCATAATTTAATTGCTAAGCATGTTATTCAAATATACCAACTAACCAATATCATCATGCAAGATTTCAGGCTTCTGCCGTGATGCAGATGAGAACTGCACTCTTGTGGGTTTCTATGCAGCGAGTAGCAGTAATTTCTCACCCATGTTTCGGGACAACGTATCGGTCCCATCTTCAATGGTCAGGAAGGATTCTTGAGCCCTGAAGATGGGAACGATCAGTCCCAAAACGTTGGTAAGAAATTACCACTACTCACTGCGTAATAACCACAAACAGCCCAGTTCCCAATACCATCACATTTTCATACTTAGGTACTGTTCTGACTTGCACTGAACTTTACAATGTGGGAAAAAATGGGAAATCAGTTCTTCTTTTACAAGCTTTTGCTTTGCAAGCAGGGTGACGAATGTATTAAGTTCTTAACCAAGGAATTACTGCAATGCTGGGCTGTGTTTAAACACAGATAACTGAACCACAGAATGGGGCAACTTACTCTATTTGAATCCAAGTACAATTCCTCCAATGTCCTCTCATAAGCAAAAACCTGTGAAGGAACATCTTGGAGCATGTAGTGCTGATAGTCCAACTGTCTAATGTCTTCTGTTTCTGGTCTCACACAGTTCAGGAAGCATTTCCACGGCATGATAAATGATGGCCAGATTATACAGGATCTGCAAAAGTAGATTACTGAACAACTTTCCAAATAATTAATAACAAACCAACACTGAAGTAACAAGATCTGAAAGTTCAGTATCCAACTACCCAGTCATTCCTCCACCTGTCTAGGGGAATCTGGAAGGGGGTTCATTTACTGTAACTGTGAGAGATGGATGAAGGGGGGGCTCCTTTACTGGTGACCCTGGAGGATGTGTAAAGGAAGGCTCTGGACATGGGCACCTCTCTCCACAGGGGCCCCACTGGAGAACCTGGAAGGGGGCTCATATACTGGGGACTTTGAGAGATGAATGAAGGAGGGCTCTAGGAGTGGGGCATCTCTCTCTGGGGAGCTCTATGAGGGTAACCTGGAGGGAGGGCTCCTTTACTGGGGACCGTGAAGGATATGCTAAGTAAGGCTCTGGAAATGGGCATCTGTTTCCATATGGCCCCCACTTTTGGGGAACATGGAGGGACATTCCTTTCCTAGGGTCTCTGAGAAAAGGGAAAAATTCGTTTATTTAGGGAAATTTTTATGAGGAATTTGAGAGATATGTAAAAAAAAAAAAGGTCTTGTAAATGGGCAGCTCTCTCCATGGGGGCCCTACTGGGGAACCTGGAGGGGGTTCATTTACTGGGACTTTTGAGAGAAAAAGAAAATGCATATCTGGGTTCCTTTTTCTTGGACCCAGAAGACACTAAAAGTTAAGTCTGGGGGCCATCTAGCAAGGAACAGGGCTCCTCTGAGCTGATACCAAATTATGGAGCATAAAGGGCCTGTTTATAAGGTCTAGGTGCATCAGGACCGTTGGGGCTCGAACCCAAATGCTAATAATCAATCGATCAATCAATCAAGCAGTCAATCAATCAATTAATCAATCTGCCCATCTATCCATCCACCTTCCTATCCAGTTGACTGACTGACAAAGAGTAAGTGGCAACTGACAGACACTACAGATACTACATTGGCCAAGGAGATGACTTGGAAAAAAGCTTCAGAAAGACTCAGCTTCTGCAACACACATTTAACAGCATCATAACAACAACTGAAGTGGTATGAAAGGAAGCCTACTAAATGTCAAAGAAAAATACCTACTACATCTACCTCAATAAAAAAAAGGAACACATTAAATCCTACACAAAAAAGAACTGAACCCAACCAGTTAATTGCCATGTAGCTGCAGGAACACATCAACAGAAGGTTATTGCCTAGGAGCAAAAAATCAATTGTAATATATGCAAAGACATCATCAAAGCTCCAAGGGCAGTTGAGATCAAATCACCACCTTAATAAGAGAAACAATGAGTGGGAAAAATGAGTACTAAATCATTAAATGTTAAACAACACAACAGTTCAAAAAGCAAATTAGATCTAAATGACACTGATATTTGGATGACTACCACAAACAGAGCATCAGTCTTTCAAAACAAATTGAGACAGGATCAGTACACAAGATACAATTCAACTAAGTATTTTTAAGAATTTCTAATATTTCATTCAGAGACAAGTTTTTGTAGCTTCTGTTCGTAGTAAATTTTACAATAATAGTTTTATCCATGCTGCATACATTACAGCACAAGGAAACAGAAAGAAACAAACGTTTTTTGTAACATGTTATTTCAGCTTTTGCTACACTGTGTGAGACTTCTCTATCTTCATTTTCATGTTCCTGCCTTGGTCTATCAATCCTGAAATTTGTACATGTAATGAGGAATGCACTTACATATACCAGATGGACTCAAACTGTCTGCAATCCAGTCCTTGAATGACAAGGTAGGTACATTAACCATTACACTGCCCAAAAAGATTTCGAAAATTCTTCATATAATAACAGTACCATGACAATAACCATCTACAATGTATTATTAGGCTTCACAGTGTAAAAGACAACTTTCAGTCAACTGCAACCACTACCCAAGTAGTGGTGTCAAAGTGATTCACTCTGTAGTACTAAACATTACTCCAAACTCCCTGTTATCTTTAAGTCAACAGTGACTGAAGATAAAGCAGAGTTGTATTAAGAGATTTAAAATTACTGATACTGCAAGACTAACCCAAACCTTCTGTAATGTGTAATGCAACAGTGGCAGTAAGTGTGTTGATAACACCGATGAATTCAAGCCCCAACATATGGTGCAAGTTTCCTAATCAGGACAGGAAGACTAAAGTCTATCATATTTGCTTGTAGAACGACAATGAACTTGTGTTCTACTTCAAATCGCATGTTATTCTTTGATAATCGAAATCTAAATTTCACATATTCTGGACTCGTGATCCTACCCTTCTTACTTTACTGACCGTGCTCTCAGTCTACCTGCTTAGTAACACACACGCCGATACTTCTGAGAGATTAGTTCGTAACTGTAACCTCAAAACATTTGCAATTCTGTCCGTAGTACACACTGCCAAAACGTATAAAAAGGAACATTCAGTAATTCCTTCCCCTGCTTTCATCCAAAATGGATTGTAACTAGGTAACACATATAACAATTTTAAGAGCATCCATGTACAGAATATTTAGCCAGCTAGGTTAAGTTGGTCTTGCGTTTACGTTACGTAAAGCAAATTGTTACACTTACTGCAATGACAGAAGATATGTAATGTCCAGTACGTGGTGTCAGTTTCTAAATATCACACGTTTACATTTTTCTTTCTCAATTTCCACAACACTACGTAATCACGACTACTTAAAATATGCACAAACATTCCACTTTTGAAAGTATTTGTAGGGTTACCAACTTAAACGCAACTACGCCCAAAACTTCCACATACGTGTTTGTAACTAGACTGTCGGGTTTCGTAGCGACGCCACTGAACGAGCGCTAATTCAAACAAAACTGGGTACAGCGAAATAAAAAGGGGTACTTTAGAACTGCGCTATTCTGGATTATTACGCAGCCAGTAGTGGTAGTTCCTTACCGACGTTTCGGGACAACCTATTGGTCGCATCGTCAAGAATCCAAAAAGAATTCCGAGAAGAGCGCAGTTCTCATCTACTCTGTGATGGATGCCTGAAATCACAAATAGGGTACTTCTTTGCGTAGAGCCAGCTCAGTAAACTCTAAAGACTATGCACTGCTGTAGAAGCTTGTCCTCGAATTACACCAAAGAAATTTTACCAGATTCCAACTACAGTTGATCAAACATGATGGCCTACCTGCTTAATGATGAACAAAACATGTATATGCAATTGGAGTATTCCATACGGTAAATAAAGAACATTTACTTTTCAGGCTCACATTGAATCAAAGTAATAGTACCATGGGAGGAGTAATTAATTTCTTTCCTTGTATACAGGCACAGGCTGAAGCTCATCACGTGGAATAAAGCTCATGGGCTCAGAAAGAAGGCAAAGAGTTACTCCATGAATCTGACATAACCATTCTAAGGTAGCTTTACCCTTTTGGGCATTTAAAATAAAATTCCAAGGCTTAAAACGTCACTTCAATATTTTAATGAGATTAAAATATTACTTGATGGAATAAGCATTAAGATTTGCAGTTTTACTGCAAAATCTGTAGTTGTACCATTCTAACAATGTAACTCTGCCGTTCAATACACTATGATCTGTTACAAACCAAAACATAACTGATTCTCTTTTTATGATATCAAACCACTGAAGTTTTATGACAAGTGTTTCTGGCATGCGTCTCTGGCTCAAATTGACTTTTAATAAGTAGAAATATCTGCTTGAAATACTACAAAAGCTACCAAAAATGTCAGGCAATAACAGAGTAATTTATTACAAAGTAGTTTGGTACTAATTACATACAGAGTAAGTGAATAAGTGAAGTTAGATAGGACAATGATATGGATGATGCATAGGCAGGGATTTGTAAGGAGCAAATGTGACTACTGGAAGGTGTTATTTCAGCATTTGCCAATACAAGCTACATGATGCCATGATGAACCTATGAAAATAGCCAGTAAACAAGTAAAACATTTCATTTTAATTTAGATAACCAGCAGTCAACTGAATTTTATGTTTGAGGTAAAACTGCTGATTGGTCTGATGTTTAAGCATTAGTGTAATTATATATTACATTCATTTTTCCTTAAAATTGTCCATGCATTGAAACTACAATCCAATGTGTTCATATGGGCCTATAATATTTTCTCTTACAAACTAATAATTGCCAAATGTCTTTAAAGACTGTAGGTCAAACATCTGCTGGAACAAACCTGTAACAATGAGTACGATTCTGTGATGTACATGGAGATTATAGAACACATTTCAGTGCATCTTGGTTAATTGCAGCTGATTTTAAATTGTTCAATGATAAAAACAGGCAGGCATATCCAAAACTTGTACAAACAAAAACCAAAACGTAGCCCTGGGGGCCCTATAATAGCTTCAGATGTCTGTTACATGACACTGATCCTCATAAGAGGAAAACACAAAAGATGATACAGAATTCTTAGTTACAAGCATGCACATGGTGACAAGTTTACTGCCTCAGGAAAACTGCCACATGACTAAATTAATTTTCTTTCAGGGAACATAATTTATTCACTGTTTGATTGAATCATCATTATGACAAAAAAGGGTAATATACCCTGCACAGTCCAAGACAGTTGTATTTTCCATGTGGACACACAGTTACTCACAGCTTTTTAAAATAACAGACTTTTACATAGTTACCTTAGGTGAACAGTGGTTAAGAGATACAGGGACGATGACAGTGGGAAACAATTCAAGATTACTGACAAATGGAATTAAACTTAACATATTCATACAATAACTCCATGATTAATTGCTCAGACATTTGAAATTTAATTTTATCTAACCCACCCATACATCATTTGCAGTCATTTCCATTTCCATGCCTATACTTTGTTTTAGACTTTAGTGGTTTATAATTAGAAACAGTGATGGAAGTAGAAAATTAAGACAAAAGCACTGCTTAAAAACTATAAATAACAGTAAGAAGATGCCATGAAATTTACAGCATATAATATTGTAACAGTTTTTTATATTCCTGTGGGTAGCAATCATCTCTCCACACAGAGTACCAGTTTCTGATATACTATACTATGTACATCCGGCCTCCTGATGATGTTTGTTACTTTAACGTTAAATAGTGGCAGTTTTGGGTCGGTTCTGAGAACACATGTAGAGATTCACTTCCCATAGAAGTTGCAACTTCACCAATATTTTTCCCCTACTCTTTATACTGTTTTTTTGATGCCTGGGTACTGGAAATCATGCAGTATGAGATGCCCTTAACATGCTAGTTCTGCTAATGTGTTACACCAAGTACATTCAGCATCATGTACAAAAAAACAAAGAAAATTTCCACTGAAGTTTCTTTACCATTTGCAAAGTCCATTATTTGTTTCATTACAGATAACATTTCCTTCCTAAACAGTAGACAATATACTTGGGGTGTGATGCTTTGTTATTTGGTTAGTGGTTGCCAACTTATTGAAGAACCATAGTGCCTTCACATTCAGGGTGAAGCAGCCCAAGAAACATTCTTCCAAAGCTCTCTGACCCTTGAAAATGAAGTTATTATGTTCCTTGATAATACGTGGAACTACTAAATTAGTGACACAACATCACATTCTATGAGACCAGAATTGTCTGAAAAACTGCTGTAAGATTATTAAATCTTGCAAACCTTCATTTTTTAATCTTCATTTGCTGAATGAAATTTGAATTCAACATGTTAAGAAACTCACACTGATAACACATGAATAATAATTTAATTTAAAATACAGATGCTGACATATCATAATCGTACGCTTGATCAGTGTACTGCAACATCATTAAGAGGATTTGACATTTTTCAGCTTTTCAAGTAATAATTTACATTTTGCCTCACAGACAATGAAAGCATGAAGAAAATTTATGGAGCAACTAAATAAAAAAAGAAAGAAAGAAAGAAAGATTCATTACTGGATTCTTAGTCCTTGTAATTTTCACCAACAAGCCACATTTTAAACCTTACCTTCTTCAGTGATTTTGACACATTCTTGAACACACAATAGTACAGTTTTCATGAGCACAGTAATGTTCATCACTATTCTTTCATAGTTGCACTATATGCATTGTCACAATATTTAGATAGTGCAGCTGCTTTAAATGTTTGTAATTTTTTAAGTACAAATCTGTCCAGCTGTTTGGCACTCTTTTCAAAAAGACTGGAAGCATAAATGTTGGACATTTGACATTGTGCACTGGGATATCAGAGATATGTTCCAGAAAATGAATACAGTCCTCCAAGTATCGCATGGCCTTATGACATGTGGAACAGCTTACTGTCATCAACACAATGGTCATTCCCTTTTCACCTGCTTCTGAATCCATGAAATTGCAAGTCTGTCAGCGTCCCATTCTTCAAATGGAGAAAGGGTATTTTCAGCTGGGAAAAATTCTTCAGAAGTGGCGATAATGTTTAAAGTTATGACTACATATCACAACTTCTACGCAATGTTTTCTACCTTGTGCTTAATCCTGTACAGTCTAATGGTAGACGAAGAGCCCATTTTTCCTGGAATCATTCAATTATCACTGATTCTACTCTGTCATGTTCTGCTGTGTTCATATTTTCCTAGTTGGGCTGTTCACTTGCAGACTACATGTGTAAGGTTTCAACTTTAAAAAACCATGTTTAATGTTGACACATAAATGCTAACACCTTCAGTGAACTTTAAGTGTGATGCTTGGAGCAGCATCAGCCTTGTTTACAAAGTGCAGCTTTGCTTAACTTAACAGCAACTTACGTTGTATGTCAGTTGTAGATGCAGTAGTCATGCTGATTGTGTGTTCAATAATTAGTCGCTGTACAGGACGGAAATTGTGCACACATACATAATGTGAAGTAAATACAAACTGTACGTAAGTTCTGCACACACAAGAACTTTGAATTATTGAAATTAAGTTAAAAATTTTACACAGCCATGACACACTTTGATAAACCCATATTTCTTCACCTCACAGACTGCCCACGCACCACAAAGTTGCATAGTTTAGTGTTCAAGTTTTATTGACATCCTTTAACAAAGCTGTAGACCTAAATTTTCTTACTGTTGATAGCACTGTTGTAGAAATTGCCAACATAGGCTTTTGTTATCACAAAGATCCATTATAACCTTTGTAACAATTACTGGCCTGAAACACTAGTAGACTTCACAGACACAGCACAATCTCTCACCAGCACAAGAGAAGACACACACCTCAAGTAAGCCATGTTTGCCACATCCTGGGAGATGCATGTGTGTGAAGCGACCTGGCAGTTTAGCTTCTAGGAAGTGTGGGTATCATGTCATCACTGTATGTACGAAACAAAGTGAATGAATAGAAAATTGGAGCAACTGTTTTCAAGAATCTGATACAAAAAATGTACTAAACGGGTGAAATTTCTTGTGTCATTAAGCTTTCATGTTATTTATTTGGAAAAACCCTTTTAAACAGGAAAAATAATAAAATGGCAAAAGATATGTTACTCATATGGGATCACTGTCGTACTAAATTACTCTAATGTTTAACATGGTAAAACTTCTTATGCAATGTCATCTTAAACAAATTTCATTGTATTTTGATGTCACACAGCTATTGTAAAATTCTTATTTGAATATTCTTGCTCCCCACAAGATTGGCGGTTATTTTCACAGGATTTAAATGGTCTCTTCCATCGGCGAATCGTGTCCATGTCACATTCAGCTTCACTCAACTCGTGACCATCTGAGAAACCAGTTGGGGGATCAAGGCATGTAGCAAACGGAATACTGGAATCCTGCCGCCTGCAAAAATGTCAGAATATAATTCCACACTCATCAAGAAAGATAAACTGGGCATGATGTACATTAAATGACTAAAGTTTCATGGCAGTCACATGGCTCTGTACTCACCTTCTGCATCAGTTTTTTAATTACTTGCATAATAATTACAAAAATACATTTCTAGTCAGTGAAAGCAAATGTCACATTTATGAGGGCTACAATGATGATAACATTTACTGAAAGCATTTAGAACAGCCATCTTGAAGTTAGCACATAGCAATTAATTAAAATAAATAAACCCACAACTTATTGCTCAATATCTGTGCATAATTTCCACTAGTATAGATTCACACTATAGCAATGATTTGGGACATAACCTCAAATTTTCACACAACTACCATGTTTTTAATTTTAATGCAAAATATTTTTTACAAAAATCTGAAATTTTATTTATGGCCTCTCTTCACACACAATATGTTAAAAAGCTTAAGGTTTCATGCTTATTAAAAAACTGACAACAAATGAAAAAAAATATATAAAAACGTCAAATTGAAAAGTATATACATTTCTTTCATAACTACGACAGTCCACAGCCCCCTTTCCTTTATTGCCTTCTGCTTGCAGCAATGCATATGTCTATTTTTAGAATCATATTAAATATGCCAAAAGTGTGAAATTTTCTCTTAACAAATTTCCAGTATTATGCACTTGATTTTGGAGTTGATGCTCCACTAAAAACTTGGAGTCCAGCTTACTTTTTACCTGACGTTGTGCTGATGCCGACGAGCTGGATTTCTCCTGTCAGGGACAGGGGATTGTTCAGGTGATGTACTGGACTCTGGTCCTCCACCAGTTCCTTCTCCCCCTGCTGGATACAAAAGAGCTGAAAGCAAGCAGATGCAGGGTAGTAATGTGTTTACACCAGTCACATGCCTGATCTTCACCCACGCTAGCCCTGACTCACATGTTATCTACAACAGTTTGAAAAAATAAACTGATTACTCATGACTACCATTGTCTTGCAATACTCAACAGCTGAACTATTACTACTGATCACTATCAATTATTACCAATTAATGTGAATTGTACCATGACACACTAACCTAAGGCCTTTCCCCTCAGTCATTTCTCTTTCCCTAAGGCATACTAAGTGTCCTGTATACTGCTATCTGGCCGTGCTATGTTGCACTGATGCTCAACTGTTTCTCCTGCACCCTGTTAAGCGTGCCATGATATTGTGTGTAACGTAATACATGCTGATCCTGTGGCCTGGCACAACTGCAAGTCATCCTAAGCCTACTACCAAAATTTCAAGTTCCTATCTTGAGTTCTTGATGAGTTACAGCTGCAACAGCTGGACAGACAGAGTGTCACACTGGCACTTCTTTTCATTACACAGAATGGAAAGAAGACAGAAAATATGCTCTTAATTTATATATTAGAAGTAACAATGCCTGCCAAAACTGGACCTAGATGTTCTTAAAACGCAAGAAATCCATCTATCATGAAAAATTTGAATTGAATCTAGCTTTGTGTTTTTGTCATGAATTATACTCTCTCATAACTTGTTGACTGCCATTGCAGACTACATATCTTGTATGTCATGCTGACCCTACAGACATTCACTCATTTTCAGTTCAAATTCATAGTCATATGGCAGGAAACTCTAAAGTGGGTACAACCAAAGGCAGTGACAATGAATTTGAAAGTATAACAGGATGAAAGCCAATCCCATTTCACTTACTGTGGAGTGATATGTGCTCGCCTCTTGATTTGGTTCTTGGTATCGGTCCTAATTCAGACTTACAGTCTGTTGAAGCTGAGTAATCTGAACTCTCAGACCGAACACGTTTGTTCTTCTGGTTTGCTCTCAGTTTAGTGTAATCATCATGGGGATTACTCTGGAATGTAACAAATTAAAGACACAACTAATTAAACATGTGCCACAAGTTAATTCTGTATAAGTATAAAATATTGTAAGTGCAATACATAGCACAGGAAAGAATGGGTGATTGCTAAATTTGACATTCTTTGACATTCAGGTGACCGTGCATCGTGATAAATTCTTATAATATAACCAACTAGATGCACTAATTTCTCAAATTTATTTTTGGAATAAAACTCTACATGTTTCAGACAGTTCCTCTGTCCATCATCAGGAGTTTTTCACTGTACATACAGCAATGGTATATGTCATAAATGTTTGCTGTGTGTACAGTGAAAAACTCCTGATGATGGACAGAGGAACTGTCCAAAACATGTAGAGTTTTATTCAAAAAATAAATTTGAGTAATTAGTGCATCCAGTTGGTTTTATTATAAGAATTGATTGCTAAATGTTGTCTGAAAAAATCTGTGTAAGGGTGGCAAATGGTCTGGGTAATGGTGTGGTGTTGTAAACAAGCAAGACACATGTAACAACGACTTTTAAGGCAAGTTATCTCCTCAGTATTAACCCTTTCCATATTACAGAGTCCTTACTTTATATTATGACTCTTGCTTGTCATTTCATTCCATTATGTCACTGCTGCATGATGTGGACTGGGGGGTGAGAGGGCCACACTGTTAACCCTGCTGGGCCAGAGCTCATGAGTTGATAAATGGTCTCTAATTACAACAGTAATGCTTTCTGAAGTTGCGGCAAATTTCTGTGTATACTGCTAGAGGCACTTACACTTTTGAGCTGCATTGTTTCCATTGCTGTGAGCCTATGGTCATGGTACACAAATGTCTGCATATGACCCGGCGATGATGACATTTTATGCCCTTGGCCTTGACCCTGCACGTGAAATGTAGCATAAGGAGAGATGTCCTCTGCGTATTCTGAAAATACGGGAATAAATTTGTTGACATGTCCGCTGGTACAGGTGTGCAACTCACTGTCTTAAGAAAACACGTTCTGCTATGCTGACAGGTCTGTCTGGACAATGTGGATAATGACGGGAATGACTGTGAATTGTCAATGAGGAGGAGAAAGATAGATGGTTTGTTGAGGATTCAAGTCTCTAGACTACTTGCTGCATGAAGATTAATGCACTATAGTCCTCAAAACACTATGAATTGTTCATCTACTAACACAGCATCACATGACAGCAGACAGCAGACAGCAGACCTCAGCAACTGCTGTAGGAATCTCAATTTCTGGAGAGTCAATTTTTGTTTCCAGCAGTCCAATTAGTCAGTGAAAAATGGTTTCCACAAAAAAAGGAGAAAAGAATTCTAGTGTAAATGACCAAGTAAGTCATGCATAAAACAGAATCATAGATCTCATGAACATCACAAACGTTTTAAATAATTTTTGCTGTATAGTACATAGCTAGTGAAACAGGAGGAATAATACTTAAATTGCCTTGAAGTGCAGGTCTGAAATGTTACTTCTGTAACAGATACGTATCCACAATGAATGATGACACATTAAAAAAACACAACAAATTATATTTGTAAAATATGCACACTCTAAACTGAAGGATGCATGATTGGGCAAGAGTAAATGATGAATACAAAAATGAGGGAGAAAGGGCACCATGAAGAAAACAGAATCTGTATATGTATATGTGTATATATATATATATATATATATATATATAAGGTCCCTGGGGAAAACTCTGTATGTCGATTTCATGCCTTACACTTGTGCCACCTCAATTAGTAAAGCATGCAGAAAGCTGATATTTTAATTACTGAAATGCTACACAGTACTCATGAAAAAATGGGGGCTCTTACATTAGCAACATGACTATCTGAGTCCCTGACTGACATTACAATCCAGAAGGGACTTGATCCTTCTCGATCAAAAACATTGACATTAGATGCCTGTATGCACATTACTACACACATTGTAAACAGTGGCTTATAAATGAGTTTAAACGAGGAATGTATCAACATCATACTAGCCATTGTAACATTTATTGCTGCTTTTATATATCAACATTGTATATGAAAACATTATTGTATTGCTATTATGCATTCCTTTGTGTTGATGTCCCCTTGAGGATGGAGATATATCACTGAAACCTGTAGGATATTTATGTTTGTGTTTATGGATATCTTATGATTTTATTTCATGCATATGTTGGTACATATAAATGATTACAAGCACAATGCATGAAATTAATAATATTAAAGTTCCTTCAGTATGTTTGAACAATGTACCCAGTTAACACAGCTTCATACCCCGCAAGACTGTATTCTTTGATTACACCACTGGGGAAATCTGAAAATCCTCACCTGGTATTCTTTCCACTGCATGAGTGGTAATGCCTTTTTGTACTGCTGCATAGTACTGCTCTCTCTGAGCAAGATTGTGTTTGTTGTCCAGCGCAACCATTGCCTGTGTATCCTGGCTTGCATCACTCTGCACCTGACTCTGCCGACCATCTCCATCTGGCTCACGATGAAATCCTTCTTGACTTTGTTCTGAAAATAAAATCCTCTCACATCTAGACACACTACTTTGTCTGCCAAGATCTATCTACTTCTCATTATATACTACCATATCTCAAAATCAATGAAAGATACACCAGTCAATTTTTAATCAATACGTAGAATGAATAATGTTAACTGAAATTTATTCAGTGAGTTGGTCAGCCAGGTACAGTCTTCTTAACCCTTACCTTGCTAACGTGGAGAATATGGTGAGCTCCTAATAATGCCAGCAGGTGGCAGATGGGATTTAACTTGGCATTTAAAGGGTTAAGTACAAAGTGAAATGACGATATAATCACATAATTCTGTAATCAAACATCCTGTACATCACATGATTTTTAAACAAAACATTAAAAGAAAGAGCAAAGATCATGTGAAGGTAGGCCGATATCAGTCTGTGAAAATGCAGGAAAAAAAATCTGCGCTCAGTAAAAACGCAGCGCTACGCAGGCTCAAACACATGTACAGTTTGTCACATGACTCAACAAACAAGAAGACAAACTATCTAACCAACCAACCATAACAAACCAACCAACCGATTAAGATATGTTCCAGGACAAATTTTAACCACGTACCACCCAAATATTTGGATGGGTGACAGGCACAGGGATAATCTTAACATCTGCGTGCTCAATATTATATACATTACACTCTGTTAACATACCACAGTTATCCAAATATGAGAGGAGTAGCTTGTCCTAATTCATCATCTGGAATATGGGAGGTTGCCTTATAAACATGTACAGATTTAAACATTTTGTACAAGTATTTCTGTGAAATCTGAAGATTATGAAGATGGGAATGTCTTATATATATGTGAAAATATGACATTTATATGGCACTGGTATATCACACCATCAGCTTTTTAATGTCTATGAATGAATTTGTAGGAAATTTCTATTTACTTGCTGTTGGTTAATTTAATGTTGCTTTCAATAGCTCAGATATAACATTTGAGACTCTACTGACATCTGTCAAGGGACTGAAAAAAAACCATGAAAATTCAGTCAGTTGAATGGTTTCTGTGATGGGGTGTGTACCCTGGACCTACAAGGTATGAAGCCTGAGTGCTATACATTCAAATGTGATGTTAAGCCTACTTCTGTAAAGCATTGATAATTTACGTAAAGATCTGACAATTTTCAATTGTAACGAGCTGCATTAACGGCTATCATTACCTGCATCCTACCTTGGACACACCTACGTTCGCACAGTACAGTAAGATATAATTCCCTACCCAAATACACAGTAAAACTACAGCATACTTTGTTTGACTGCTAGTGTACACAAATTTTACGTATTTCAATGGCACTTGTACACCCACAGTGATACTGGAAAGTACTGCGCCACATATTCTTATCGAAATTGGGGGTGATATGTTAACACTGTGTTCAGGATATGTTTACAGCAGCAGCTTACTATGTAGGTTATTTGGAAGGTAAGTACCGTCTGCGCATATCTCTCGTGCATCCTAGAGACTGACACTTTGCGCATGTGCAGTGACTTCCTCTATCAATTGAGAAGCCACAGGCGCCATTTTGTGAAATTCGTGTTATTTTATTTGAAACCTTACTCGATTTTTTTACAGCGAAATGGTACTTACTTTCTGAATAAGCCTCGTATTATTCTTCAGGAAACTGTAAATTTTATCACAGAATAATGGCAACATTTAATAGTATTTCAGACGAATTTTAGTATAAAACATACATTCACTAATGTCAAAATCTATTCATTAAGGACAGCATTCAACATATTTTTTTAACTCAATGTGTATATAAACATAAAATACCCTACCTACATTAAAAACTGGATGACTGAATGAGTGTTCATCTCAACATAGTATAGTAACATGAAAAGAAGCTCTAGTTAATTTCTTTTTAACTGTACAAACTACTGTGTGATAAGCAAGGTTGGAGGAAACACATACCAAAAGACAAATATGGTTATTATCCATACTTGGATGCCTACTGTAATGACTGACACTTACTGTGAACAAACCAGCTGCATAATTTGCTATGACTTACTTCGTCGCAGACATATGTAAACTCCGGCAGACAATGCAACTACAGCGAACAAAGAGATGACAAGTGGCAAGATAACTCCGATGTCCATGTACACTGGAACTGCTTCTTCATACTCCTCCTGAATCGAATTTGGTCCATAAGTTCCTGAAAGAGGAAAGACCAAGAATATTGTGTAACAAGTTCTCTAAAATATCGCTGTGAATGCAAATCTTTCAGGATAGTGTCTGACAAATATGAAAGAGCTGCCACTTGCCGAAGTGTGCTCCCACATTGTTACTAATGGCTCACCAAGACACAGTCAGTCATCAAAATGTTTCATACCACAAAACTGCTGCCAAATGTTTAAAGCTCACAGTAAATACTCCATCGAAATTACATGTGTAATGAATACATAAAGGGTGATCAACAGTGCAGTCAAATTTAGTGTCCAATCAGGTTGGTTGGGTTTGCCTGCCCAGACATTTGTTTAAACTGTCTGGCTTTAATTATTTTTTTTAATTTATTACATTTTACAGACAGCATTCTTATGCCACAATATTTCACTTAAGACTACTTAAAAATATGTACTATTATTTTTAAAAATTTATTTCAAATATTATCCAAGTAAAATGAATCAGTTTTAACTGGTAAATGGTTATGAAGGATGGTAGCATCTTCAGAATTCACAGTCTAGCAGTTTCATGTTAATTAGAATCTGAATGATATGCTTTGTCACCACAAAATGGACTAACACTTCTCAGCAGCATCATTTTTCACGATGGTGAAGCACATTTTAGGTGTACTGAAGGTACACAGTGCACCATCACAGGGTCTAGTTGAGATCAAATGATCATGGACTTCACGCACCATAAATATTGCAACAAACTTTTAGGCCTCCATGCTCGTAATACCTAAGCTGATACTGAATGCCAGGGATTAGTGTCATGTTATCCTGGTTAATGCTATCCAGATGCTTATGTGTTTTGTTTTTATAACTGGAGAAGTGACTCAGTGAGGTGGAAAGTGTAGCAGCAACAGCACTTGTGAACACACCAGACAATGCCACAACTGCAGCTGTGGCATGACAGTGTGGAGGAGGTCATGCAATATTGCATGAAAATTGGGAATATACCAACTGAGAGCCCTCAGTAATCAGGTGGATTCATACCGCTGCTCACAGAACACATGTCTGTTTCCTGACGAATGTCCCTTACACCTATCTTATGTGTAAGTGAAACATGCACATAGTTGAATCTTATGCGTATTGGACCGTGCATCATCTTGATATTTGAATAATGGTTGACCAACTAGATGACACTTGCTTTATTATATATTGCTCAACATGTTTCAGACGTTAATACGTCCATCTTCA
>Ga0123352_10004927_pt1 | contig 19888 bp, 12 predicted proteins | sample TergutLab28metaG_FD_89700 | JGI IMG/M metagenome (GOLD analysis project Ga0123352, IMG submission 89700) | Labiotermes labralis P1 segment gut microbial communities from Petit-Saut dam, French Guiana - Lab288 P1 | ecosystem: Host-associated > Arthropoda: Insects > Digestive system > Gut ...
CACACACACACACACACACACACACACTTACTTACTCCATGGTGCAGACTCCTTCTTGAGAAGCTAACTGGTTTGCAGGTAGTCAAGAAATTCCCCACATTTCACGGAACCTGAAGGTTCATTACGGCACTCACAAATGTCTACCATTATATGTGTATATATATGTATATATATATATACACACACACACACGCACACACACACACACACACACATTTAATTTTTGTAGGTCTCATGTTATAAGACCTACAAAAATGAAATTTATTCAGCAGGTAGTACCGCTGACCGGTTAGGCCTGTTCGGAAATTTTGTTATGAGATTCAAAGAAGGGATGTTCCGCTGACATTTTACATCCAGCTGTTGGAAAGTTTGTCTCTGAAAGTAATCGATAAACTCCGACAGTGAGGGTTTACATGAATTTTGCCTGCCCAGTGCAGCATAAAACTTACTTATGTGAGAATCAATTTGGAATTTAGTGGTCTTCTTAAGAAATATTCATTATGAAATTAGTATAACCAAGCCAATTTTCTGCAGTTGAGCTTAGCGTCGTTTTGTTGGAAGTAAAACTAAAGGAAAAAAAATCTGTTAACTAAAACCAGAGGCAGAACACTGCCACAATCAAACAATGGAAGGAATTACTTAGTTGGCGTTTTTATTGTCGAACTTTGAGGAAAGGAAAGTTAGCAAATCTTTCATCCTCTATAAATAACTGTAAACTATCTGCAGGAGGTTTTATTCAATATCTTAAATATTGGGTGTGTTTGTTACTTCTAAAAAGACTTTAAATTCATCTGTATTGCTACGTATTCATAAAATTGCTTAATGAATATCAGTAAAATCGCAATAATTATTTGCAAGATTAGCTTAATATATAAATCAATAATCACAATGTATGTACGGCTCTCAAAAGCGAAAATTTCTAGTAAAGTAAGTATTGTGTTGTATGCATCTTATTATAATCGAGTTTCCATCGTGTCGTAATCACATCGCAAATAGTGTCCTATATGAGAGCGGCGTTAAGATATCTGATCTGTGTCCAAAGTGAACTAGTACAGTCATTTTATAGACTTTTTGTTAGTGATTATAATAATGATGCTGATCTTCAAGGTAATTTTGATTATAGTGATAACAATGTTGAAAAGATATGTTCAGTTTCGGGAAGCTATCTAGTCCTGGCGACCGTGGCACCTAATATTTGTCGATCCTTAACATGGGACCTGCTACATGTCACCCGTATGGTGTCCGTAATTTTGAATTTGCTCGTAGATTTTTGGAAAGTTTGTGCACCACTGCTGTTGTTTTAAGTCTTACTTACGTTGCTGTTGAAGAGAAAGAAGATGAAGACGATTAAGAAGATGATAATGATGATTATAGCGTCTATGACACTGACATTTCGATTTTCATATAAAACCTTTCCTTCTAGACATTTTAAAGTACGGATTGTAATACAGGGTCATCGAAAAAGATGTACGAGATTTGAAACCGCTATAACTTAAAAAGTACTAGACGGATTTAAACGCTTGCATCTTAAAATGTTCAGAAAAGTGTAAAGCTTTAGACGTACCTTAGTACATTTCAATATGTGCAACGTTTGTAGCTCTGGAGACGTCCAAACGAAATTCTGAATCATGTCTCATGTTACAGTTTCAATGGCTGATGTGATCCTGTCTTGCAGGTGCTGGATATTCCTTATCTTCTCAGCAGACACAATGTACTTAATGTACCCCACAGGAAAAAATCAAGTGGAGAGAGATCTGGGTTTCGAGGTGGCCAGGGTATTGGTCCACCCCTTCCAATCCAGGCATCAGGGAATCTCTCATTTAAAACGTCAGTCACAAAGCAACTGAAATGGAGAGGAGTTCCGTCTTGCATAAAAATAACCCTACTTAAAATTTCTTGTTCGAAGGTTTCAATCTGTGGAAACACGTACTGTTCAAGTAAATCGAGATAGAAAACTCCGTCCATCTTTTCGATGACCCTGTATAAAAGATTTTCTCATAAGCTCAAAGTAATGAGTGGAGAAATCGAAGGATTAAGCGTATAAACCGCAGCTGTAGACAGGATTTGTTTCACTAGTATTCACATACGACGCTATATGCGTCATATCATAGATTTATGTACTCGCATTTTCTTTAAGCGAATATTTTCTTTAAAGGAGGAGAATCCCTAGGTAAACAAAGTTTTTTGTTGGAAATTTTAGAAGTGGAAGAAAATGTGCGGCAAAAGAATATTGAAGGAGAGTGTTCAGTTTTTCGGGACGGAATCTCCAGAGAAGCGCAAACACTTCTTGCTACGTTGCTACATAGAAGTATAGAAGTATAGACCGAGTAGAAAACCTTGTTTTTCTTAGTCAGCAGAGTAGCATATTGAAGAAATAAAAGTCGACCTGCTTCACCAATCCCCACAAAACACACTCATTCGAGTCACGCACCTACGTTAAGAAAGAAACAGATGCACGCAAAGGAATTGTACATTTCACATTCTTAGAAATTCCTAGCTTATTTTCTAAGACATAGAATCGGGCTTAATTTCACTTCCAAAATTTATATGATTGTAAACATAAAGGAGTTTCGAGGAAGTACCAAGTCTATTTCGGAATAAATTGCATATTTTCTTACAAGCAAAAGTGCGATAGAAGGTTGTAAGGTTGACCTTAAAACGTATTGGAATTTACAGACTCAGAAAACATAAAAAATATCTAACTTTTGTATATTTTAAAATTTTAATGATATTGAATGTCTTTAGAATTCGCATATTTGTTATTATTATTATTATTATTATTATTCCTTCCATATTATCACACATATATACACATTTTAGAGTGTTAAGAATGTCTGCTGAATTGTCCTACGTAACAATTTTGGGAATGTAGCGTCTTTGTAATTGGACTATCATCCCCAAATGAAAATGCTTTGAGATGTTTTCAAACATCATGACTTCTAAGTCGAATTTGTTATTTGTTTGATTGAAACTTGATCTCTTACCGTCTTTGCAACTAGCCCTTAGTCTATTGAATCAGCATACAAAAGTGATTTAATTTTAAATGGTTATAATTATACATACGAAAATTATAATCCTATTATTACTGTCCTATGAAAGACATGGGGTTTCTGAAACTAGTAGTGAAGGTACTTCATAGCGGTACTACTTGGATATGCTTCTTTTTTTTTTTATAAATTTTATCAAAATTTGTTAGAACCTACATGAAAATTATTAAGCGACATTAGTAAAATACTTCTGTGGGAGAATTGTCCCTGTGAGCACGGGAAAGTTACAAATTTGCGTTGAGTTAGCAGCTAGATTAGAAATACGCTCTGCAGTAAATCTCCAACACGACTGTTAAATTCTCTTCGCTCAGTGACGGAATAAAATAGTTCCTTCGAATATTCGTAATGAAGAATGTTTATTGTAAAACTAAAAGCAATGAGTTGATGTCGTTAAAAGCTGCAGCGGTTCAAGGCACCAGTTCATTTCGAACAGCATTAAGGAATACAATGATCTTAAGCAGTTGTTCAGACAGTGGTTTTAAACAATAACAAACGAAACACTATGGTTTAAATAAATAAGAACGGGAAAGAAATATTATGGGTTTGACACATTTAGATTGTCTTCAAGGAAATGCTAGTGTTAGAGTAAATTTCGCGTTACATTTAAAGTCATCCGCTAGGGTCAAAATAGTCCACAAACTGGGAAACATTTCTTAAGTAAATTAACACAATTTCTTACATTTTTGTTTTGGTCAATATTCCTAGGGGTTATTATTATTGTTATTATTATTATTATTATTACCATTATCATCATATCATTTCAAGGTATTTACAATTATTTATCTCAACAGAGGTAGTGTATGTAATGTTACAGTTGTGCTGTGGTTACAATTCACGGTACGTGCAATTTTATTTCCTATTATTATTATTTTTATTATTATGGGCAAATTATTGGTGGAATTAGCCCTAACAGCAGTAATGTTTACTGCTCTGCTGTGAAGTCTGATAGTCGTCCGTCCAGAATCCACTTGTTGTGTATTTAATCCTAAGGCAAATTTGTGAATTCTGACCACCTAGAAGTGATGCATATAAAGCATTAAATTACAGGGTCATATTACCAGTTTCTTTTACTGTATTTCATACTTGAATGTAAATTTTATTCTTTTCTGAATAGTTTCTTTCTTTTCACCATTCACTGCCTATACAGCAGCGTATAATGAATTGAACCTCGAAGCTCTTAAGCCTAGCAGATGTAGACTATATGTAGAGACAGCGTTGTACAAAGGTTACCTTCTCCTCCCAAACACATTCACGCGTGGAACGGGTGTATTATGGTAAGTAATAATAAGGGAAATTGAGCATTTCCCTGCGAGCGACTGTGGAGGATTCGAACAGCTAAATTCCAGAAACTGTGCGTAGAAGGCAACGATAGAAGCGAGTCCTTTGTTTTGGAAGTTTAAATTCGTTCCGTACGTATTTTCATGAATGAGATGTAAGAAGTAGTAAAATAATTATAAAGCCTTTTCAGCCAGTGGTAACTAAATACCACCCGCTGTAACAATCAGTAAATCTGTATATTGCATCAGAGCATACTAGTGTGTAACTTGCGACTGACACCATGAACACCAAATACTTCCTTCAGGTCATTTAACAGTGCTTTTTATAAGAGTACGCCGGCATAGTCATGTCAAAACGTTTGTTCCTATAAAAATAATTTTAACTGAATTTACAGTATTTTATAATTTAAAACAAATTAATTGCAATTTGTCATTTTGTGTCTCGTCCTTCCTATCTGATCCAGTCGGTCAGTCGTTGGGCTTCAAAATAAAGCGGTCGGTGGAACGTAACTCCGTATGGTGTGTAAACATATCTATTAGGCCTTTCACTTCAGTGTTAAGGATATACTCTACTTTCTTGCGTGCTGCATATTCCGTCCATCCAATTCTATGTCGTATGACCATCCTAATTGCCGACCCCGGTGGTCGCGCGGTCTAAGGCGTGGGTCTGCGGCCGCTCGTTTACTGGGATTGCGGGTTCGAAGACGCCCGATGATGGAAGAACATAAGCAGCAATGTGTCGCAAGTTGAATATTCTAATGAATGCACGAAAATGGACTTGTGTTAAGGCTGAGAGAATAAAACGTCGACATCGGTTTATACGAGTTAACGGATTCTCTTCCCTGTGACGTACAACCTGGAGTATTACTGAGATGAATGTCAGTTATCAAGAGTTAATATAGGCCTGCACAGCAAATGTAGCTAACACGAGAAACACAGAAGTGATCGCTCACATGAAACTTCCATAAAAAGCAAGTTATATTCTACGTGGGTGGTGCTGTGCACTCTAAAGCCCCCGCAATCACATCGAATTGAACAATGCACTCAACTTAAGCCTCTACCTATCATTCTCGCTCAATCAGGATTTGATGGTCTGTGTAAAAATAAATGATCCTTCCATCACCATTGCGTTCTTCTGACATACCAAGCCATGTAGTCTGCTTGATATGTAGTCTTTCAAAACCTTCCAGAGGAATTATCTGCGCTATCTTCAGAGTACTGCAGTCCTGGGATCGACTCAGCCTCTAAAAGAAATGATCACCGGGAATATTTCCTGGGGCTTTCAGGTGATCAGTGCGTAGGTTTGACAACTTTACCACTCTCACGTGCCGATTGTCTTGAAATCTGGGAGCCTCAACTTCCTAGGAGCCTCAGGGCCTGTCCGTGATTCTACAGAGATTGCTTTAGTTGTGTTTCTTTATCCTCAGACTAGCAGCGACATGCAGTTTGATTCAGAGGAGATAAATGTATTTCGTGCCGCTCTGAAGATGTAGCCAGCGGGTTCTTTCGAAAATTGGACACTCTGTACCAAATTGTAAGGCGTAACATCGCAGGAAATCATAATCATTACAATTAAGGCTAATGAACTCTTAAATTTGACATCATACCATCCTTTCTCATGATCAGAGCCTGCTTGGCATGTCAGTACGTTATAAAAAATTCCTGTTGATTCTGTTCTACTAACGTAGGCCTAGTATTTATATTTCTATAAACTGTAACTAACACTGCTAAAGGTGAGTTTCATCCTAGAAGGCCCGGACATTGTGTAGTAGTATAGCTGTACTGTTTCTTTAAGGCCTCCTTTAGATGGCGGTGGGTGGATAACGCCCCGCCCCGGCCGTTATATTCCCGGGAAAGAGACACTGCACACATTGTACAGGAGGCCGCGTGGGCCCTAGGGCCGGTTTGAACGGATGCTGAAAATCTCGCCTTCACCAGAATTCCATCTACGGAACGTCCAGCCCTTAACTAGTTGCTATACCGACTGATCTATACCGGCCCGCAAATGATATTGTCTACGCTTTAAAATATTAGGAGGTAAAAGTTTAAGTCCACTTCGTTCTCTAATCTTACTCTTCAGAGTTCATGTACCTTTCGAAACGAATTTCGAATTGTCTATAAAGAGAAGGTTGCATCTCACTAAATAATCTCTTTCTGAGTTAATTCATTCACTATATGTTTCGGATTTCCTAGGTGACCTTATATAAAACACGAGAGAAGGAATATAAAGTTTCATTGAGTATTTGTTATTAATAAACCTGGAAATGGCGATAATTAACACCGAAATATATAAATGCCAAATGTTCCGTTTATCGTGTCCCCGATCAAGGCACGAGTAGCTTATAGGTCAGCATCCACCGTAACACCTCGTGACACCTGCCGCACTCAGGAACACCACGAAATATAGAATTTATTTAAGCCATGCACATAAAAACTGGTGTCTGACAAATGGTTAACTAACGAAGACGAGCTGGAGCATGGAATAGGCAGAACGATAAAGTTGCCTCTCCTTCCGATATATATATATATATATATATGCATATATTTCTAAATGCCATACACAAAATTCAGCGATTGTTTAACAGCGGACTGCTCATTTAGAAGTGATCACTTTCATCCACAAAATACGCTTCAGAAATGATGATATTTAGTTATATTGATAACGTTCAAAGATTTCGAGTCTTATATCTTAAGTGAAATGTCTTATAATTTATAATTTGCTATTAGTTTTATAAATTAAGAAATTATCTCCGACCGCTAGCTAATACTGATGTCTATGTCCTCTTATACTTACTTACTTACTCCATGGAGCAGAGTTCTTCTTGAGAAGCTAACAGGTTCTCAGCTAGTCAAGAAATTCCCCGCATATTATGGAACCCGAAGGTCCAGTAACGCATTCACAAGTGCCCGCCACCTGTCCTTATCCTGAGCCAGATCAGTCCAGTGTATACCCCACATCCCACTTCCTGAAGATCCATCTTAATATTATCCTCCCATCTACGTCTGGGTCTCCCAATTGGACCCTTACCCTCAGTTTTCCCCATCAAAACCCTGTATACGCTTTTCCTTTCCCCACACTTGCTACATGCCCCGCCCATCCCATTCTTCTCAATTTTATCACCCGAGCAATATTGGGTGAGGAGAACAGATCATTAAGATCCTCATTATGTAGTTTTCTTCACTCCCTTGTTACCTCGTCCCTCTTAGGCCCAAATGTTCTCCTCAACACCCTATTCCTCTTATATGGATCCATATATGTGGGTATGTGAACATTTAGTGAGTACGTCAGGACTGTACTGAGACAGTCGCTTTGTAACATGTGAGTAAATTAAAAACATCACCGGATGCTCTGAAATAACTGGAGTGATAAATGACCTTGCAGGAAATTCAATTTTAGTCACGTGTGGTGCAACTTCCAAAATTTTTTAAAGCTGCTGTCAATTCAGTTCAGCTCATCCTGCAATAAAGAAGAGCCTCGAAGAAATGCAATATTAAAGAAGAATATAGTCAAACTAATGTAATCATATTTTCAGTTCAAGGGACCCAAAAATATGATAAGGTTAGGAACACTACTGGGGTAAGGTAATTAACTTTTATAAGCCGTCCTGGAAAGTGGCTTTATTGTAAGACCGAGTTTCTGCCTAGTGAAGGCTTTATAATGAGGTTCTTCCACTTGTTCAGGTACGCAGATATCAGCTGTCTCTATATTTGATTCAAATAGCTCGCTCCTCCGAGCAAGGCTTCTAGAATTACGGCAAGAATTCAGCTTTAAAAGAAATTATTATAACTCGGTTTTGGTTTATATTATTTTCATTCTTGAGTTAAGCAGTTTACGTGTGTCTTTCTTCAAGAACTTCAAAGAATGTCATCGTCATTACTGAATCTACATTTTTAATTTACTTGTAAGCCCATTTTTTGTTACAAAGAAGGACAGTATCTCGCTTGCGTTTGTGTAAGAGAGAGAGAGAAAGAAATGACATAGAAAGGAATAGAAAAAAATAAAAAGTGACAGGAAAGGGTGAAAGAGAGTAAACTGTCTTGTCTGATAACATGATTCTTGCGAAATATTTAATCAAACTCCATGTAAGTCATGGGTTTTGAGAAATTAAAAGTTATGAATAATTTTTAATTTCTTATCATCAATTACATCAAGACGTTTGCTGTTCGAAGGTTTCCAATTTAGGCTGTTCGAAAGCCTCAGATTTGGGTTGTTCTAAGATCTCAGGTTTTCAGTTATGCAAACTTACTTATTCGCGATTTTCATGTTACATAAGAAAATCGAAATATTATAAGAAATCTAATATCGTCACTATATACGCCTTCAAGATATATGAGCAGTGGATTTATATTCTATTACTGTATGGAATTTTTGTACATGAGAACTGAAAAATACGGCCCCTTTTCTCGCTACATAATTGCTAGATATGTGCTTCATGTATTTTTGTTACTAGCATACCTGATGACGATCTAAGTTAGACCGAAACTGTAGGGTACTTGGAAGACATATACAATATGTATCTTGTATTAGACTTGTACAACCAGCTTCTCGGCAGTCAACAACAAATGGGTGCCTTCCCTAAAGATTAAAGCAGACATTAGAGGGAGATGATTGGTCAGCTACACTCAGCTTTGTGTGGAAACCTGTCTGAACCCGAAATATCCTGGTATCAATGGACTGTGTCCTTAAAGAGATAGGCAAATACCCGGCAGGCAGAAGGACATCAATTCCGTAAGCCGTGTACCACAACTTTGTTTCCAACAGAGAAGTATACATGATTGATTATTAACGAGAACATTTTGGATGAATAAATGGCCATATCAACAGACAAATTTAATCTCTTCGTGACAGAAAGCAAAGCTTTTCATGAAATGATCTGTTGGTAATTTAACACATAATATTCTCTTGAACGTCTTGAAAACTTCAAGGTGTGGGGGGTTTTACTCTACGTACCAAATCCTTTAACATTAAACAGAACATTTCCCTTTTCCCACAGAGTGCACTTACGTACACAGTAACTTTCTCGGAGTAAAGAATCCCTTGAAGAGAGTTTTGGGTTTGGATATTGCATATTGCAATGAAGATTATCTGTTTAGTGTAACGTAGGCCATATATTTTTAAATATTTGTTCATTACATTCGTGATCTACAGCCTTAAGTAAAATTTGCTTCACTACTCCTTTGATCAAAAAGTCACAGTAAAATGCTCCTTTCCATGAAGCTTACAGAAAAATCTTTCATTTCGAATCACACAAGTCACTGTAAGTCTTCACTTAAACGAGAATCGAAAATGTAGCTATGGCTTTTATATATATGTAATTGAATTCTTTTCTTTCAAGAAACACATCCAAATGCCACACATAATATAAACGATGTCAACTTACTGACAGCCGAAATCGCTTCTCCAATAAAGCACATCGACATTTGAAAATGCAGGCCACTGTGAACACTGGTGTACCTGACAGACTACTGAAACGCAGTGTCTAGCATATGAAATAAAGCACAAAAGGTAACCCTCTATAGATGGCGTTCAGTTCAGTCCCAGAATCTTTGCCAAGGCCGCACGTCCTATTACATCAATTTCATATAAATTAGTGAGACTATGTTTTACTGTTTAATATATGTTTTCTTCACAAACGTTGCATTTATTTTAGAATCACCGTTCATTTTATTAAAAGTAATATTTTAATGATTTTGTATTAAATATAAGTATATAATCCTAATAAGAAACAATGTCTTGTGTTGTTTGGAAAGGCAACTATTACAACTCCTTCACCCAATTCCAAACAACTACATGAACTTATGTTGAGGAAAAGGTAATTGAAAGAGGACTGTATTCTTATCTCTGCAGTAGATATCATTTGGAATTTGCCTATATTTGTTAAAACATAAACTTTAAAATAAATAAAAAATGGAGCGGCTTATTACAATAATACTTATAGTAAATATTTTCGCAAATATTCTTTTCAGTTGTGTGGTGGATTACAGGAATTTGAATACCGACAATTTAAATTCTACTTAGCTTATAGGCTAGAAGGTTAAATCCGAGCGAACCTCTTCATAAAAGGGACTTACAGTTGAATTAAACTGTTCTGGTTTACAGCTTCCAATATGTTACAGAGTTAAAATAATAATAATAATAATTACTATTGTTATAATTATTATAGCAATAATAATAATAATAACATTGATATTTTGGAAGAAATTATTACTTCGTCACAGATCACCTACAGCTTATTAGATGTTAATCCCTCGTCTGTATGCGTTGACTTATAAACAGTAACATCGCAATTAAGACGTAATTATTTTGACTATTAAAAATATTGCCAAAGTCACAAACCTAGCAAAAGTTTAGTTATTACCATAAACCTAAAGAAAAAATAAATTTCACAGGACAGCCATTTTTCCCATTAAATTTTACAGAACACTGCTTCAGTTCCCTACCTAATTTCAGGACTCGATCTCATAAGCCTACTTGTGTTCCCTCGAAAGAAGGGTAGAGGTCTGTTTCCTCATTAGGTTTTTGGACAATGCTTAAAGCCTTCTACAGAGTTCGCCGTAGAATGTATGAGACAGAGAAGCAGAGAGATAAAGGAAGAGGCAAAACTACTTATTTTGCCTTCCACATGGGGAAAGAAGACTGAAATAATTGACTCAGGAGCATTCAGCAAATTCTTGTCATATTGTGTTCAGAAGGACACAAGAATGTGATAACCATACGCAAATTTAAACAAAAAATCGAACAAAACTTAAACATTTCAGTCTAATTCCTTTTGTTAACAAAAAAGTAGGCTTGTTTTTATCACTATACTGCCCGTATGTGTCTGTAGTTAATCAATAATTTAAAAATAAAACCTTTTGCACAAAATTAACACGAATTTTATAATAACAAGTTCTGTAAGAAGGTAAGATATTAAAACAAAACTCCAGATGGAAAATAGGACGATTGTTTCTAATAAAAAAACTATATAAATAAATGTACATACGCCGCCGAATGCTTCATTTACTCGACTATATGCTGTTGCACTGAATTTATCAGATACGTTTGATGTTTGTGTGACCGTGCATCTCTGATACAATAGCATAAACAACAAACTAGATGCAACAATAACAATTTATTAGTATTTTCAATCATCTCAACATGTTCCGGGCGATAATTTCGACTATCCTCAGAAGCACTAGACTGTGATTACAGTTTGTGGTGTAATCACAGTCTAGTGCTTCTGAGGATGGTCGAAATTATCGCCCGAAACATGTTGAGATGATTGAAAATACTAATAAATTGTTATTGTTGCATATAGTTGGTTGTTTATGCTATATTATTGGATACGGTTTTAAACTTTAAAACGCAGTAGCAATTGCGTGTTTAAAATTACTTTCCTATCGATCCGAGGCCCTGACTGTGTAGGACAGAAATAACTATAATTAAAGTTATTTGATGTTGAAATTTAGATGGATTTTAAGATGTATATTTCCCCTTGACAGCAATTTTCAAATTAATTAAGCCATACACAGTCCTTCATAGTAGTATATCAGCTTTTAACACTTTTTTGTGAAGTCCATTGTCTTAGTACGGGATGGATTGAGAAAAAGCCCAGAAAGTATACCGGACTCCTTCTCTTTTTATGTAAAAAATTTGATTTTAGAGCAATTCCACCTCATTTTTCAGTTTTGTTGAGTTATTTATAAACTCCCTACTTTTATCTCTTTTACAAGAAGCCCTCATTTCCGTCCATAAATAGCACTGTACAGATAAGAGGAACACAAAAGAAAGTAAAGTGCCGAAGATGGTGTCGAAAGATAGGCTGCGACGTCCGATGATCGATTCTGAAAGCAACAATCATAGTATCGAGCGGTGCTCCGGCGGTTGGCATGGAAACTCACAGGGTCTATGCGCCGTTTGTAATTATTTCCTCCAGTGAATGGATGGACGCCCGAATCCAATGCAGCAGGCGTGGATGCAGGGATCAGCTGCCTTCCTGCACCTTCGGAGACGCTCCGCGGCTCTGCTATTTCACGCTTCATTCAGTACCACTTCCGTATAATCAGAGGTCAGATGGGATCGCGTCCCTCTATTTGTTATGTCAGTGAATGATTGACGTTTGTACTGCCTTTCAAACTTTAGAACAATTAAAAAGGAGGCTTCAAGTTTTTTTGGCTTCTAGTAGTTCTGATTTGGGTCTAAACTTTAAATTTGTAACGCACAATTCGTATTTGGAAAAATACTGCCTCATCTCCATGACATAAAAACCAGCAACGTCAAAATTGGTCACGCGTCCGAGGCTCATTTTTATGCATAAAATTGCACCTTTCACTTCTCTTGTTATTCGTACCGGACAGTAGTAGTTACACGTCAGATAACTATATGAATGTACTATGAGGCGTAATAGAAGTGATTTTATTAGAGTGTCCACCTGATGCGAAGACATTACCTGGACATACCGCGCCATTTGTTTTGCTGTTACCCTATGAAATTTAGAGAGTTATGTAAAGGTATATTTTCCCAAAATTTTAAAGTTATTGGGTTATGTAGGTTTGACGATTATTTGAAAAATGTCCTTTAAGTTTCAAAGGAATTTGTCACTTCCAAAAACTTCGACAATATACATTTGTAGCTGAATCGTATGTCAAAGAGAGAAGATAACCTCCGACTGAGATTGGTAGTGACGTAAGCTTGGGAAATGAACGCTAGATAAAGAACAGAAAGACGCGGACTGTGGGTTTTTAAGTCTGAGTCTCCAACAACTGCTAGCACCCGACAACAATCAGACCTTCCTACCGTACGACTGTCCTATAATATACAAATCAGATACCATGAAGAGGATTTAAAGTGAGCCACAAGCACTGGAATGATCAGTAAAATTAAACTAAAACGATGTGTAATGAGAGCTTTCTTGATTTATTTTAAATTACTGCGTTTAACTACAGACACTTAACAGAATAAAGTACACTTCAGCAAATTCAAATTATCAGCGGTCCGAGATTTGCAATTGTGGCTTCCCGAATAAGAAATCTTCCAAAATGTTTGGTAGAAAACCCCGTCAGGAATGTCAAAGCTATAGGATTTAAGATTACGATTACCTACTTTATAGAAACTACAAAATGGGGGGTAATTTAGTGGCCAGATTTTGGACACAAACAATTTTTTTAGACTTGGGCGAGTACTTTTATGAGACGAGAAGAGATGACCTACATAAACCAAATACGTAACATGTATTGTCTCCTGGAAAAAAGCAATTGATTCAACAGCGCTGACACTCAAACCCGCCATTGACAAGCTCGTAACTCAGTTCTGTCCTCAGTGCCAAAGTCCCTAACATTTCCACATTAACGTGCACTTCCCATTTTAATTTCAAGCTTGGAAGCAAACACTACGTTAGATGTTATTGACACCAGAATTTCGAATGTGTTTGTTTCTGATATATGCAGTGCACATCTATTTAAAAGATTAATTTAGACTTACTTTGACGGGAGCTTAGAATTCCGGCTCGGAGATGTAATCAAAGAGGAATAAAAGTGACTGAAATATATCGTGGAGAAGGAGGCGCACAGTTGTACGGGGGCGGTTCCTCCAGGGAGTGGCTGATGCAATTGGAACCGAACACACGACTAAATTGACTTTCTTATGCAAAAGGAAATTGATTTAGTTTGTTAAAGAAGGACATGCTGAGGAAAACATTTGCGCTTGAAGAAGAGGAAGTAACAGGAAGATGGGAATAAGGAAAAAGTATGCAGTTGGCTTCGCAATTTGTAGTTGTCATCTTATAATCCGGGGTGATAAATCAAGGAAAGTAGGACAGATTGAAGACGAAGGAAATCCTAAGGAAAGGAACAGCTGCAGAGACATAGAAACAGAAGAAACAAAGTTTATTTATTTTATTGACTTACTTGTGGGCCACTTACAGAGGCTGTCAGGTCATGAGAACATGCGTAATGGCGAATGGAAAGGATATTAATGATAGATTCATTGAAGATATGTCTAAAGGAAGGGTTCATGGACTGATTTAGTTACTAGATCGGTAAATGCTGGAAGGACTGAGGAAAACCACAAAAGTGTCTTTCACGGTATTTGATATTCCGACCGATTTTAGACTCTGGGCGTCTAGCTTTTAGAAGGCAGGAGTTTAACCACTTGAGCGAAACTGAGAAGATATTACAAATGATTATAGAGAAACAGGGCGAAAATGTGTCGTTTCGACAAAACTGCCTAATTTAGAAACATGTGGCTGTCTTTTTTGAAGACTGCAATAAAATTTCAGAAGATGAATTTTGTCTGAGGTATTGGCTAGACGTTTACATGTAATTCAAATTTACGTAGTGTTTAAAAGAAGAAGGGAGTGAAAATGTTAATATTTACCTTTAGGATGGGTATTATTTGGGAGAGGTTCTGTCGGGTAATTATCGAACCCCTCAGAAATTCATGCAACAAAAAGCTATTAAACACTGAATATAAATTTTTGTTTCACGAGATTGTTTTAAATTTCCTTACCTTATAAATGACGATTAAATTATGTCTAGAGGAAAGAAATGATTTAATAGCCCGTATTTTAGTCTCTTTATTATCAAGCAGGAAAGTACGTCTGATGAAAGAGAGGGCAAATAGTGCGTAAATACAGCGTGATTTAAAAAGATGGACTCAATTTTGTACATCTCTAATGCCTGAACTATACGTGATATGTGAATGATCTACATAACATTTGAAAGAGAAGATCCTAAAGTTTTAAATTTCACTGCTAGAGCTCTAGAGCACTCGCCTAGCGCACAGCCGTGCAGCAGCGTCATTTGAGAGCAAAATGGCTACTATATAGCACAAGATTTTTTGCGTTCGTGAGTTCATTAAAACTGAGTCGACGACTGCTGTGAAGCGTGCGTTTCGTCTTCGTTTCAACATTCACCCTCCAACGAGGAAGAGCATTTGTTGTTGGAATTACCAATTAGAGCAAATAGGTTGTCTGTGTAAAGTCAAAAGCTCCGGTCGACCACGTGTATCAGAGGAGAACGTGAGATGAATTCAAGAGAGTTTTGAGCGTAGCCCACGCAAGTCAACCCGTAGATCGAGCAGAGACCTTGGAATACCGCAACCAACTGTCTGGCGTGTGTGGAGGCGCCGTTTACTCTTCAATTGGGGCCATCTTTTTGAATTACGTGTGACGGGGTATAATTGTATTTACGAATTATATCTTTACCTCAAGAGATTTTTTTTATTAGAGTATCCACTCACTGGGACAAGTAATCCCTGAATCTGCTGAAGGCTTAGACACCTTATATCGTGAAGAAAACTGTGAGAGAAAGGATAGGTATTTGAAGTAGGTTATTTACACATTTTCTCACTATAAACATAGGTAGCTTAACACTGTAGGGGTTAGCGCTGCTGGAAAGTTGCACGTGGGGTGGGATTGCCGTCTGTAATTCAGACGCAAGAAACAGTTCAGTTACCCACTGTTAATGCCGCCACGAACGGTAGGTTTCCAATCCCAGTCCAACAAAAATAAACGCTACATTGTCTATACAGATAGATAACACAGGATGTTATAAAATACTGCTTGTCACATTTAAGAATAGCAGCTCTAACATTACAGATGATGTAGATTCACCACGTATAAAATTATGAGAAGCAAAACAGAAATGTATATGTGTAAAGATTATTGTAAATTATAATCTTCGGAGTTATTACAGCTTACGAAATAATACGTTTTTCCCTATGCTTCAAAAGAATGCGCTGCCACCATCTTCAGAGAAATTTGTTTGGCTTACAGATTGTAATGACTGGTGTGGGACCGTCGGTTCCACACCAGTCCTTATTTGGTTACGTTTGAGGAAGCTTGATCCCCAGATAGTATGGTCTGTACCAGAGGCTGCAACTATAACTGCTTCTCCTAGCCAGCTTAAAGTAAGTGGTTATTCTAGTGATATTCTAATAGCCACAAACTTTAGCATTTTCAATACGCACAATATTCCAATGCATTGCATTTATTATTTTCTTCATACGATTCTCGGAACAGGGAACCATTATTTTTCTAACCCTCCTAGAAGATTTGATCTTTGTAAGGGAGAAGTAATATGCTTTCATGAGGTACGCACCGAATCAATATGTGTTTATAGAAATTTCACACTCCAAATGGTTAGAATTTTATTACAAGCTATAAAAATCTAGGAGTTATTCTAGAATTTAACAAAGTATCAGTAAAGAAAGAGCGAGTAAAAAGCTTAATCACTGGAAGGGAATTTGTACATGAAAATAACATGAGATGAACCGTATTAACAAGCAAATATTTAGTAAACCTCTCTTTGCTGTAATAACATTAATTGTAATGCACCATATCTGTGTTGCAGTAATATGGATCGGCTTGCGTGGAACCAACGATCGAGGGAAATGCGGTAATTGTTTCAGTAATTGCTGTTGATCTGTGTTTGCACACGACAGGATTCCGTGTTACTCTAATTACTTTCCACTGATATACACATCCAGAAACGTAAACAATATAGAATTAATTAATTTTACTTTAAATTTCACAATACAAATGCATTATTTGCTATAAATATGACCAAATACAGAGAAGTTTTGCAGAGAAAATTTCTCTTATATACACTTATTGCTTTATTAAGCAGTAACATTATTTTTCTCACGTTATGAACAACACATGTGCCTATTACAGCAGACATACAATTGGTTTTTTTCTTCATTCGTTCCTTTTTTGTCCCTCGTTGTACGGCACCCTTTCCCTCTTTTCAACTAATTATTTTTGTGTTGATTAAAAATAGAATGGAAAGAGGGAAATAAAAACTGACTACTGTAAAAAAAACTAGCGAGCAATGTTGATGTTTAATCGGAAGGCTAAGACTCAAAGAATATTCCGGGTTATTTCTGCGGGAGCAGAGCTGGCCATTTGCTTGATAATCCGTTTATCATATCTGCTGATCGTCTACATTCTAATTGCTGTGTAGTTGTGTGGTGTGCGGACAGAGGATTGATTCATTTTAACTTTCACCAAAAACCATTCCAAAGAATAACATTGGATAAGTGGAAACAAGTTTCTCTGACAGATTACATGACAGTATAATTATTAGCACAGATAGATTATTAAAATACACATGCATTTTGTACACTCCACTGTTGTACAAACCGCCGTCTTTAAACTTTCGCTACATTTTAATTACAATTGCGTTTGTGTCTCTGTTGGCTTCATTATATCTCACTCCATTCTCACGAAAGTTAACTTTACATTTGAGTAGATTATAAACCGTGTTTATATGTAGCAAGGAAGATGTAAGAAAATCACAAGTGAGAGAGAAGGGAAACTAAATTTCTTGGAAAAATGAAGCCATTAAAATGTAGAAAAAACAGCTATGATAATTTACGGTGGAACCCGAACTTGTACCGTAACTTTGCCTTAATTACATTTCTGTTCCTTGTTTTATGGGAGAAGCAGTCTACATTGTCATGTAGCACTGTGCACTGCTAGAAGACAAAGTTCCACTGTACACCAGGTTTCGAAAAATAATCTATAATAATTGAAATAATCATTATTATAAACCACGCATGAATATGCGTTTATACGCGTCCTAAACATTCTATGTTTTTAGATATCTACATCCATTTGTAAGCATGCAAAAATCTTTGCTATTAGCAAACACAGACATTATTTTTAAAAGAAGAGCATTATTCAGACAGCCGGTGCACAGCCGTCCTCTTTACTATAATAGTGTTGGGCTAATTACATTTCTCTAGCTAAGTTTCATGTCAGGGTGTAGTATTACAAATCATGCAGAACTGAAATATATGATCAAGATTGAATTCTGGTTTCATTCCTTTTATAAAATTCGCAGGTTCTGCACACATACAGCGATTTTTATAGGATCTGCCACCTTAGAACACGCAACTAATTGCACCTGCAAGAACAAAGTGGAATATTAATGAAGGAAGTTTCTGTAAGAAGCAGGATAAAATTGGTTGTACGGAGAACATTAGACTGTATGACAAGGATTATTGCAGAATTTGCAGTTTGTGCTACGTAATAATTAATACATTTTAAAACGAATTTTTTATATCTAGAGAACCGCTAGAACTAAATCCGAATCAATGCCTAACCACCTGGCTAATTTTGTGTTCCATGTTATGCCACGAATCATGTCATGAACTGAACATGTTTATCCTCTTCAGAATTACTTTATTGCATTTTAACCGGTGTCATATCTTTCACAGGCGCTTCAACGTACATCCAGACTGAATTTCATCTGTAAAATTAGAATCTACCTTTACAGTGTATTTTATGTACTGCAGAAGTCAAGTATTACGCACATCAGTATTCGCATATTAATTAACCACATCCGCTAGTAATGTTTCCATACTACAAATGATTTAAGTTTTCCAGGAATACTAACCACAATTATTCTAAATTACGCTCTAAAAATCTGATTAAAGAAGACAAGTACATCTGTTGATTTGTATTCGTTAATTAAAACGTAGCATTTAATTAATGGAAATAACTTCAGGGTTTCGTGATAAATAGGCTTAAGTATGTACAGAAAAAGCACATAACAATTTAAATTATTTATCTACTGCCTGCTGGCAGCATCGTAGGTGTTTTATACCACAAGCTGTAAACACAGTCTAGTGCTCCTGAGGATGGGCGAAATTATCGCCCGAAACATGTTGAGCCTATTGAAGTTGTTAATAAAATTATCACTATTGCATCTAGTCAGCTGTTTATATTATTAGAACATGAACACGTAAGTTCTCAAGCGTGACTTAATATTTGATTACTCTATCCGTGACCTTGTCGCTCTAACGGGTCACCTCCAAAGTGATTTACCACACACTGACATTTTCAGCAATCGCTACTTGCTACAAACAAACTCTTTTCTAAAAGGCAGCTCGTCGGCGTCATAATAGCACTGCAGGAGAGCAAAACCATATCCTGTAACACACTGGAAACTGTGAGTGGGTTGTACAAGTCTATTCAGTTTTATCGAGCCTAGAATCGCTGAACGCTTGCTAAAACCACTCTAAAAGTCTAAAATAAAACAGACGATTCTGGACAGAATTCGTAAGGCGGTTTTCCCTGACACATGAATTTTTCTCAATTAAGTATATTACTTATGATCATTATTATTTTTATTATTTATGGTGGTGTTGTTGATATTCTTGTGAAGAACGTGTTAAGTAAAAACAAATTCGCTATGTGTTCAATTCACCTGACAAAATCTCAAACACTGATAGTGTGTTGCTAGACTTGGGAACTGCTCCATACACATGCTAGTGATGTACCCCCGTAATAGTTTTCACATACAAAGCTAAAACGTTTAATTAACCTTTTGGCGCCGGAATTATTTTTTTTAATTTTAGCACATCCTGTATATAAAATGTGTATAATACAGGAACCAAATACGTTAGAATTATGAAACAAACTGCATTTTGAAGAGAAAAAAACGGAGAGTATACTTTATAACTCCGTGGCCTTAGTCCGCACGCGAACTATACCGACAGAGCGGCCGCCGCCGGTCGGCGAAGTTAGTGCCAACTTTTGCGGATAGAGGGGTGTCACGTGGTCAGCGCAACGGGTCCCC
>Ga0123352_10004928_pt1 | contig 19887 bp, 9 predicted proteins | sample TergutLab28metaG_FD_89700 | JGI IMG/M metagenome (GOLD analysis project Ga0123352, IMG submission 89700) | Labiotermes labralis P1 segment gut microbial communities from Petit-Saut dam, French Guiana - Lab288 P1 | ecosystem: Host-associated > Arthropoda: Insects > Digestive system > Gut ...
AATAAACACCCCAACACCCACCACCCCCCACCCCCTAAAGCCCCCTCCAAAGAGCGAACAGTTGTTAACCAGGGCCCCCCCCCCCCCCCCCTACACACACACAAAAACACACAAGAGACGAATATGCATACTGTCAACAGGATTCGAACCCGCGAACCCAGCTATCGAGCGGGCTCGGACCTACGCTTTAGACTGCACGGCCACCGGGTTCGACATCCGACATCTACCCCACTATAATGTTACAATTATTTTGTGGTCTTCTCCTGGGACTTCTGGCGAGATGGGTCTCACAGGCCTCGACCACTTCCTCTTTAGTTCCCTGTAAGTCATCCCTGTCACAGCGGGCAACTTAACACAGTTTGTGCGGTTTGTACATCGCCGATATCCGACGTCCAAATCATGCAGCAGCAGCAGCAGCAGCTTGGCAATCGTCCTGCGGCAGGCAGCTAGTGACACCCCACCTCCACTTCCCGATAAGAGCTGCAAATTGACAAGCCGACCAATTAGTAGCAGATAAAGGCAGGCTGTGATTAGAGTCGCAATCGCACTGGCTGTCTGGACTGACATACAGATCTTGGAATTCTCCGAGGATCAAAGAGAAACCAAAACACTGACTTTCATGCTTCTTGTAACCTTCGTGACTGTGTTCACGGTGACCCAACACGTGCTCATTAACTACGCTTCTGTATCACTTTCCAAGCACTTTTTTGTTCAACCAGAATGTTTATCGTCATCTTATTTGTTTCTAAGCCGTTAGGTGAGGCTTTAAACCAAATCTTAAGCTATGTTGCTTTTGTCAATTTCGATTCAAATTTCTAAGGAACTACAAGCGATCCAATGAACATTACTGAGTTAGAGCAAAAGTCCTTCACTATTACAGTGTGTAAGACGTTTGTGAACAAGTTGGTGATTATTATTTAACGTTAATTTAAAAAATAAACAAAGTTTGGCTTACAGAATGTGCATCAGCAAGTTTTTTTTTTTTTACAGACAGAACTCGGATCTTATGGTATGGGATTCATGACAACAAAAGTAAAATATGGGTCTCCTTCGGACCGTGTCGTCCTGAGAAGTGTTTTGCGCAATTTGTAAAAAAGGAATTAGGCTACACAACACAGCGACACGTCCTAGAAGAACTAACAACACGACAACCTATTATCTCGTGGCACATAATACTGCAACTTTCGGTATTCTGGCATATGATGCTGTGTAGTTTGATAGGTATCGACATTTGGTCTGAGCGTACAGACTGTACGGCGTTGTCGGTGGCCGTTCGGCCTAAGGTATAGGTCAGCGACAGCTTGATTGGTGGGACTGCGGGTTCGAATTCCGCTGAGGTAATGTATGTTCGATTCTTGTGTGTGTTGTGAAAAAAGCGACCTGTGCGACGGGCCGATCACTCGTTCAGAGGAGTCCCGCCGGTTGTGTGTGATCTAGGAACCTCAACAATGGGGCGGCCTAGGCCTGAGATGGGCTGTTGCGCCACAGAAAAAAATACTGGCGGTATTTTCAGGTTACCCTGAAAATGAGTGCTGTGGATTAATTCTAAACTTTAATACCTGTCGACCAAATTGCACGGTGTCGCTCTCCCGAGGACGGCAGCTATATGAACCCCAAATCTCAAACATGGTTTGTTAATTCGTGCGAACTTTCCGTGCGTATTTCATTTTAGTCCGTCTCGGTCCAATAAGGACTTGAACTCAGTCAGTGTGACTCAGACTGTACTCTCACGGAACACAGTGCTCCAAAAACTAGGCCGGGATGTTCCATTCCTGGAGTCAAGTAATAGCGGTCTTTTCAAAATTCGCATATAAATAATATCACTCTGTCAGGTTGTTCAGTCTCATAATTTTCTGACAATCTCTCACACAGCTGGACCCATAACAGGCGTGTCATATTACGTCACTGTCAGGGCCCTTCGCGAACTGAGAAGGTATTGGAATCCTGGGTCTGCTTTTTGTGTAACTGAAGTGGAAGTTTATCCATTTAATGAAACAGGACGATATTCGTGCAAGGTTCTGAAATGCCTGATATAGACGTCCTATCAATCAGCATTCATTAGTTTTGCTAGCAATGGTACAGTTTCTAAATGCTTATCATCCTTTATTTTTTAATAATATGTTCTATTTGAAGGCCTGTATGGTGTACAGAATTATACATTTACCGTTTGTTTTTGTGGGTGTCTAACTTGGTCTGTCACATTGAGGGAGGAATATAGGCTTGGGGTGTTCGAGAATAGGGTGCTGGGGAAGATACTTGGGCCTAAGAGGTACAAAGTGACAGGGGAGTGGAGAAGTCTACATAATGGGGAGCTTTATGATCTATACTCCTCACCAAATATTATTCGGGTGATCAAACGGAGAATAATTGGATTGGCAGGGCATGTGGCACGTATGGGGAGAGAATATGGGGAGAGAAGAGGTGCATAAAGGTTGCTGGTTGGGAGATATGAGGGAAAGTGACCACTTGGAAGAACTAGGCGGAGATGGGATGATGATTTTAAAATGGAGCTTCAAGAAATGGGACAGCATGGACTGGACTGACCTGGGCTTCGGTTAGATACGGGCTGTTGTGAATGTGGTGATGAACCTCCAGGTTTCATAAAATGCGGGGATTTTCTTGCCTAGCCCAGGAACTAATTACTTACTTACTTACTTACTTATTCCATCGTGCAGAGTCCTCTTGAAAGCTAACTGGTTTGCTGCTAGTCAAGAAATTCCCCGCATTTCACAGAACCCGAAGGTACATTACCGCACTCACAGTGTCCGCCACCTGTCTCTACACTAGGCCAACCCAATCCAGTCCATATACCCACATCCCACCTCCTGGAGATCCGTCCTAATATTACTCACCCATCTACGTCTAGGTCTCCCCAGTGGTCTCTTTCCCTCCGGTTGCTTTTCAAAAAGGACTCTGCTCCATGGAGTTAATTAGTTTAGTTGTATGGTATAAGGATAGAAATAATTCGAAGTAGTGGGGCAACTTATAAAGAGAAAAACTTGTCCCTTTGCACGCCATGAAGGGATGTGTGTGTGTGTGTGGGGGGGGGGGTATATCTCCACTCTTAACCTTAACACTGGATGAAAATGAGTGGTCCGATTCGCGCCCCGGCCTCGTCACCCAGGGGAATGTTTCCGCCTTACCAGGTGGGTAGGAAGCTTGTTGGGGCGCAAATCTTGTCGGGACGCTTGTGAGAACAATTTTTTTGGAGGTACTTTCTTGAAGAATCTGAAAGACAGTGCTTAAAAAATGTGCTGCTGGCCAATTTCAGTCGCTTAACGACAGATTCTCATGAACTTCGCCGCATGGAGTCAACACAGTTCGCCCACTGAGACGTCTGCTTTGCGCAATCTTTCGTCACCCGGTACCAAATGTGGAGATGACGCTGTCGTTGTCGGTACTGTAAACAGAACGGCAGAATCGAATGAAAAGGCTCCCTTTGTAAAGATCACATTAGACAGCAACAAACGAGCATCGCCACGTCCCGTGTTTACGATCACGTCTTCAGCTTCGGTGTACGTCAGTAAGTAAAAATTACTTGTGTTGGCACATGCTCAGAGCTGCCACTGATTTTTGCTGCGTTCCAGGTTGAACTCCAGATGTTAAAAGCCCAGCGCCAGCTGACAATTCTAGCCCTGCGATAAATAAGAATGTTAACGGTTGGCTTTTCACCGCAGGAGCTCGGGTTCGGTCCCAAGCCAATTCATGTGGGTTTTGTGGTGGGCAGATTGGCAGTTTTTTCTACGAGTGCTTTCGGTTTTCCCCTTTCAGTATCAATCCTCCAATGCTCGGTACTTATTCACTGATCAATTACCGACACTACATAATCGTAGCTGGGGACCGCGGTAGCACAGTGGTTAAGGTGTTGTGCTACAAATCGAAAGGTCGCTGGTTCGATCCCAGCTGGTGTCATTGGATTTTTCATTGGCATAAAATCCTCCCAATCGCACTATGGTCCTGGGGTCAACTCAGCCTCTAACAAAAATGAGTACCAGGAGTATTTCCTGGGGGTAAAGGCGGTCGGTGCGTAAGGCTGATAATCTACCACTATCCTGTGCCGTTGTCACGAAATCTGGGAACCTTAACTTCCTGGAACTCTCTGAGCCCTTCTGGGCCTGTAACGGGACTGCTTTACCTTTGCATTTACATAATCGTAGCTACTGACAGCGTCGATAAATATCATACTTACAAAAGAAAAATTATTATTCACATATTAAAAATTCCTGTATGATTCACATTAAAAACCTTTTTCGTATGAAGGCAATAGACATGCAGGACTGCATATGGGTTATTATTTACCGAATTCCTCAAAACGGACATTTTGACAAATTACGTTGAAGATGACATTTAGGGAATTTGTGAATGTTAACACCAATCAAAATCTTATGGCCGCGATTCTGTGGTACTGTACATGACGTCGTGTACTGTCAGGCTCTTCGAGTCTACACTTGGAGTTTATATTTGCAGTTTTACTGATGTATGATCTTGCGAACCGTCGTTTAATCCCAAAGCATACTGTCAAAGTTAGCCTGCTGAATGTCTGTTCGGTGGGTCCAATTTTAGTTGCAGGGGATTAGTGAGTTTGCAGTGCGCCTCTCCTTCTCGCTCCTGACTGACAATACCTGACTGACTGACTGACTGACTGATCAATTAACTAAGCCAACAACCAACCAAGGAACTAATCCACCAACCAACTAACCAATTAACCAACTACCACTTGACTCCATTAGGTGAATACATTATTCAGGAGAGAGAAGTTTCAATCTTATGGATAAATTTGTTTATTTTGTGGGATTTCCTTATGCAGCGTGTCGAGGTTTCGTTAGAGTGTTCTGTAAACTGATAAACAGAACCATGGAGATACAATATATTGGTTTTTAGTCAGCACCTTAATTTGACTGCCCATGACAATTTTAATGCCATCTCCTTGTGCTGTGACATATATATATATACAAGTACGTATAAGTTATATTATATAGAGTATATGCCAATATTGATATCTCACCGCAAAACTGGAGAAATTCCAATAAAAGTTAGAGAAACCATTCCTAGAAGCACATCTTAATTTGTATTAGTGAATTGCTCTTTCGATATGATACTGAACATGAAACATAAACTCTTGTCCATGAATACAGAATCTTAACTGCTATAAAGCCAAGCATTACAATGTCACGTCTTGTTCCGAGCAGGAAGACATTGCTGAATGTTAATATATAGTTACATCCGCACGTGAACATTTAGTTATTCTTATGTGCTACATATCTATTTCTAACGCTGTCTGGATCAAACATTAAACTTTGCTCTTTCTTGTAAACGTAGGGTATAGAGAAATAGTTTCTTCTTCAAGCCTATATTGTCCCTGACAGAATCACATTCATATTAACACATTCTAATGAGGAAACCTTACCATAAAACCTTTACTTGATGATCTTTAAAATAAGAAGAAATGGCTTCGAAGTTCTAAACTTCCACTCTCAACTGTCATATAAGAAAGTTTTTGTTAAAAGGGTTGTCGTGTAATTTTTATTTCTCCTTTTCTTAGAACTTTAAACAGCAGGCAGAGTTTCTTCAGCCCATCTGTTATATATATATATAGTATGTTATTCTTTAAAGCTGAGTCGGTCGGTCGGTCCTCTGGCTTGGTTCAAATTATTTTATTTGATCAGCGGGCCGACTTTGAGGTGTGGCATCGACTACCTGTCGCTTATTCGTCGTCGTCTTCTCGCTCTAAGCGCTGTCCCTTGGCTGTGGTCTAACTTGCTTTATTGCGGCACTAAAAAATTCAGTCAGGCGACCGACTGCTTTTATTATTGTTATTTATATTATAAAATAACAAGCGATACTCTCTACAGTCTTGTGTACCTGAGGGTCCCTCATCCTACGTGTTGATAATTGTAACCCAGGTGTGTGGTTTATACTTACGTCGCATTCTGTCTAGTGGTGTAAATGTAGCCTGTTGCAAGGAGCTCCTCTCTTCCTGTTTTTGGTCGCATTGCATCCTACTGTGCTTCCTTCCCAGACAGTTAAATTCGTAGACCAGATGTCTTTCTGAGAAGCCAGTATTCGCCCATTTAGTCAAGAATTTTTCGAATTTATGGGACCCCAAGTTTCATAACCCTGTTCACAAGAGACAGTCACTGGCCCGTACCTTAATCCTGTTCACTTCGACATATACAATTTTTTTCTAAAATGTATTCTAATATCATCTTCCTATGTCTATACAGGTCTCCAACGTGATGTGTTCCTTTGAGATTAGTATTTGGGTTATCAAATAAACGATAAGGTGATAAACAGGGCATGTAGTGTGAATGTAGTGAATGGAAGGGCGTAAAAAATCTTGGTCAGAAAATCTGCAAGAAAGAGGCCATTTAAAAAACCCCGACGTAAATAGAAGGATAATATGAGAAATGCATTTTAAGGGAACTGGGAAGTTTTGAATATATGTCAGTGGTGAGACCCTGTGGGGGAAAAAAAATTCCCTTCGAATGCCATTAAATGCAGTGAACGCTGGATTTTTTTTTTACTAGGGCACTATGCCATGGAAATATGTGCTGTTTGTGTGCGTGGGGATTTGTATTCTTAAGGACAAGACATCGTGGCTTCATATTGCTAGGAAACGTCGGTAGCGGTATCCATCTACAAGTGGGCCCGACTTGATGGGACGAACATCCGACTCTTTTGCCTGAGTGCGCTGTTCATAGCAGCAATTATGGGGTTCGGCATTGTGATTGTGTTTGGAGAATTGTTAAACACGAACTCTTCATTTACATTCTGTGGTATGTTAGATCTTCCAGCAGTTAGTTTTACGATGTCGCAACAAATTGGCTTCATACCAGCAGATGATGCTCCATGCCAACATAGATTCTCATTCAGCCTTTTGTACGTGTGTAGGAGTTACAGTTGCCTCCATATGGACTGTTCAATCCGGCTGTTTACACTCTCTATGTTGATTTATTTTTTTCAGGAGAATATGTTGAAATGTATCAACCGAGGTACTTTTCAGTTGCTCATGAGAGATAAAATACTGTAAGTGTAATTGAAATTATCCAAACACAGCAAATATTGATTGCACTTAAATTTTTCAACAAACAAGTGATAGATATTATTGAACATTTTGTCACTTTGGCAGCATACAGTGAAGAGCGCAGTTTGTCACCGCTCTAAAGATCTCATATTTCCTGGTGCCTATTGGAGACTATCATGGAGAGGGCCTAAAAATATTATGCCTTAAGATATTAAGGTATTATGCCAGGGTGTACGGTGGCCACCGCTGTTAAAATAAATTGTAGGTAAGGCAGTGTATTTATTTATTTATTTGGATTAGAATTGTCATTTTCTTTGATTTGCATTTATACTATTTGATATGTGTATACTTTAATTTATATGCTTGATAGTCATACGTTTATAATAATTGCAATATTAGTATTTATTTTTCCTGAAATTTCCAATAAAATTATATTCTGGCCAAACAGCTTGTTCATTGTTTCTGAAGCAATGTATTTTAAGTTTGCTGTAAAATATCAGGCTGTAACTAATTCCATGGAACGGTGTCAAAAGTCTACGGAAATCCACTGCTACATACTTCAGTGGGATAGTTTGTCTGTTCTGTATTAGTTCCCTTGTACATATATTTTGAAAAACAAGTCTTTCTTAAAGACACTTTGTAACGTTCATTCTAACTGGGGGGGATTGCTGTAAATATTTCAACGGCTATATTTACAGTTGGAAATGCTCTAATTCATTTGCGTGGTTATAAATTGGGTATTCGTTTGAACAGAAACAGGCAGCTGCAGGAAACTGATTAGAGCTTGCAGTTCAGTTTGTATTAACACTGAAAAGACTAAATGATAGCAATGCCTCGTTCCTGGAATGGGAATGGCGGCCAAAATGCAGTAGCAACTTGTTAGCAGACATTTGCGTACTGCTCTTCTCAGACTTTGAATATAAACGCACCGGTAATTAATTCTGTCTCCTCATAATGAACCTGTAATTGGTAAATCGATTAAGTGACTAATGTTACGTAATTGTTAATATTTTTTTTCCATTTCAGAGGTATCAAACGTGAAACTAAGTGGTATTAAGTGGAGTTTTGACGTTTTGCTAACCGTGCATCTCAGTATATTTATCTCAGTATTTAACCAACTTGATGCACAAAATTTGTTTCACAGTAAGTTTTATTTCATGCGTCTACATGTTTCGAGCACATGTGCTCATCATCAGGAGGTCAAAATTGCATTACACAGCCTCTGGTATCATCACACCTATAGGTGGTTGTCTCGTGCACGAGACGGCCACCTATAGGTGTGATGATACCAGAGGCTGTGTGATGATGACCACATGTGCCCGAAACATGTAGAGGCATGAAATAAAACTTATCGTGAAACAAATTTTGTGCATCAATTTGGTTAAATACTGACATAAATTAAGTGGGGTGTTCATGACACGTACGGAAGCACACCGATTAGTCAAACGTGCAAAATTAAAACCATTCTTGCTACAAGTTTTACCTATCCAAATTTTAGGTGCATATCGTAATATAGGTCTAATAAGCTTTTAGTTTGTCATTATAACGGTTCAACACCCTCGTATTATGGCACTAGCCTCTCCGTAGGCAGCGTGGGTGAATGGCAAGCATGACAGTGCAAGGAAAACATTCAGTGATACTAAAATTCAGTCTCATAGTTGATTTAGTGTTAAGATTGCTTGAATCCTACTATTGTATGACCTTTCCTTATTGCGTGAAAATAATAACAAAGGAAAGAAGATACACATCGCCAATAACAAGAAACTTTCATATCCTGTCCCCAATACTCTGCATTGTTCCGCACGTTTCCTGTCTTGTTGCTGTTACAGTGGCGAAGACGTTCTGCGGATGAGGAACCTTCCATCGCCTATTAACTTCAACTCAAGGAGAATTATTTCAAATCACTGATGCACGCACGTCACACGTGTTAAGCCAGACACAACAGGCAGCGTCCTAGTACAAAGCAGAGGGTTTTGTGTAAATCAGTTTACACTTACCGTCAATAAAATATATATTGATTTCTGTTAATTCAAATTGCATGGCTACATGTATCGACCAGAATTTTGGTTAACTTCAGGCCGATGCCTTACACAAAAAATGAAACTTCCAGTTGTAGTTTCACTTGATGGTCAGACTGAGATCACAGTATTTCGTATAAAACAGACATAAATTGTATGTGTAGGTTAAAATAGTTACACTGTGTAATGTAATCATATATTCTCAAAATATTGTCAGCAGTTAAAATTGTAGTCCATTCATACGTACATTTGTTCCCCGAAGAATTTTGTATGTTTTGATACCCTTGTCTTCTCTGATGATTCTTGTTTAGTTAAGCGGCATGCGATGATATCCTTGTATATTTAGTAAGAATATATTCAAGCATCAAGAATTCTGTGTATTAATTGTTCTTCTTATGTTACGTGTTCTGGTAGATAACAAGATGCCTCATCTATATCGAAGTAGTACTGTTTATTATATTGTTACTGATATATTTTTATTGTTTATGCCGGAGGTTTTCATTCTAGTGTCACCTGTAATATGCTGGTTTGAAGATGATCAAAATTCTGTCCGAAACATGTAACCATGCAATTTTAAAGAATAGAAACCAATAAATATTTGTGTTGGTGGGAATTGTATATTCATGTATGGTTTTATAAACACAACGAGATGTCGATCGTAAAAAAAAATAGATTTCCTAACACAATGGGCTTCCGCGAGAGTTCAAGTGGCCGATGTAGTCTCTATGTAGGCCATGAAGACAGATGGAGGAGTGGAAGTATAGATCCTGTCATTCTTAATGTAGGCCTTAGATGGAGATTAGTTCAGCTTCACTCCTCGGCCGTTTTACCCCCAGATAAAGAGCTCTGGGTGCGCTATAAATAGGCTGTGTGGGCCACCGGGTCTGTAGACCCACGTGACTTCGAGGAGGAGAAGCATTCTGTACCTGTCTGCCGAAAGGGGAGGCATTTAATGCAGTCGTCATCTTCCATGTAAATTAGGTTATTTTGCTGCTTATTTTAGTTCCAGATATTTGAACATTTAGTTTTATCTCAGAGTTGAATTTTATACGATAAATGTTGTATTACTTTAAAACTGTACATTGTTGAAACGTGTCTCTTATACGTTCCCGTGTTCTTTCTGGATCGTTTTTACCTGTTCAGTTATGGACCCTATATCAGTTTATTATTATTTATAGATCCGTCATAATTTCTGTTGTGTGATAACCACATTTTTTATTTCTCACTTCAAGCTAATGCAAATCATATGGTTTTCCTTAATTAAAGCACTGCCGTGGTATATTACACTTGTCAAAGCTTTTACGGTAACAGCGAAAGAGAAAGTATTTTATCCAGAACATAACCGATATTGCATGCTGTGATGTCAGATACTCGTATGACACTCCAAGTTAGCCTGAAGATAGAGGACGTAAAATTGTGACGCGTTCACGTAACCACCTTTGCTATGGAAACGCAACATTACGTTCCCTTTTTAGTTGGCGTGTATGTAGCTGTCAGCAATGTAAAAGAGTTTAGTGTTGCCATGGAAATACAAAAATGGGTTATCTTTGCACTGTTTTCGAGCTGCTACAAATTTCATGCTGTTGTTAGCAATAAGTGTTGTTAAATATTATGAGTATGTGTCTGTATTCGTGCCTTAGTTATCGGGCATGAAACTCGCATCTCTCCCGTTCCGTGTTTTTTTGTCATCTGTGGTCTGTCTATCTCTAATAGTTTTTCCACATTTTTTCATCAACGGTACGATTTTTTAGAAAAAATTATTGCGCAAAAATTGTGTGCTTTTATTTTGTATACAAATTTTGTCCGAAACACTCTCATTCTAAGAAGAATTCAGCTAGATATTATCATTAATTTATACAGGAATTCATGTAAAGAACCTGTTATTCTTGTCAGATTTATATTATACTTGAATTTTTTTGACATATTTTCGAAAAATCCTTACATATCAAATTTGATTTCATGAAAGTCCGTCTGTTGGCAGCCGAAACGTATCATGCGGACGGACAGACAGACAGACAGACAGAAGGACGGACGGACAGAAAGGCGTGACGAAGATAATAAGCAAGTACGTGAATGTGTTTCGTACAATTCTCGTTGTTTTCCTGTGCGGCATTAACAGACTGACCTGAGAAACGGACATCATCGACTATTGCGTGAGATATGAGCTGCAATTCTATATAGTTTATTATAAAAAATTGCTAAGCTTTAAACGTTTACTTATCAACTAAGAACCAACAGACGTTAACCACTGTGTATTGTAAAATTTCTTCGTGCCTCTTCACGTTGATCAGAAATGAAACAAACACCAGCGCAAAGTGCGATGTGAAGGGATGAGAGAAGAAGAGGAAGAGATAGAGATGATCTGGACAGGGTACTTATAGAGAAAGGAGAAGAAAATAAAGCGGCTGTTAAGGGGCTGTAACGTATTTCTGTGTTTTGATCCCCTGCAGCTTAGTGTAACCCTTCCGTTCTGCGCCCTAACAATAACTGTCCGCGTCACATCACCACGTCAGTCAGGGAAGAGAAGTGTTCTAGACGCGTTATTAGATATTAAGTGTTGTTTCCAGTTCCGTCTGATGTGAGACTTCGCACTGTACAGCTCTGTCCAGGGCATCCTGAGATCGCCTCCTAAGCTGTATAGGTTCTCGATGTGGCTGGTCTTGTACCTGAAGGCGGAAGAAACGAGAGGCACCCGGAACTGCGGCGGAGACATCAACCCATTTGGTAAGGCGATGGAAGGGGTTGGAAGGTAGAAACTGTGGTGGTCGTGGTGAATGTGACGATAAAGAAATTTCGGAAGTGCTAAACTGCGTCTACGAAGCGCAGTCATTAAGAGAAGCTAAGGTCCATATTATCGGTCAACGAATTCTCCGACCTTTGCGCAGACGGAAAGGAGACGCATTAGGCAACCCTGTTTGCACTAACCCATTCTTGAGGTCTGTTCTCAGCCAGCTAAATCCATTCTGCAACCTGTGCGTCCTTTTGTGACATCCGATTTAATGTTTTCTTCCAGAATAATCTCAAATGCACAAATAAGCTTCTTCCCAACGGGTCTTCTGTACACGATATCGTATATATTGCTTATCTCTCGTCTATGCGTGCTGTAAGTCCACCTTTATCTAACCAACATAAAAATAAGGGGCACAAAATGCAAATAATAAAGATTACGACTTAGCAGTTTTGTTCACCTTCTTATTCCTTTCTCTCTCTTAGGTCCATGTGTTTTTCTTAGCATCCTGTTCACGTATACCCGCCAACTAACCTCCCGTAAGGAAAGGTTTCACACCCATGTTAAAGCAGGTAACATCACAATGGGTACTGTAGGGATTCAGACAAGAAAAGAATAGAGAAAGAAGTCTGAACTCAAAGGTTTTTAGCCCTGTAAAGTCTTGTTGTCCCTAGCTGCACTTCTGTGGGACATCCTTTGATATACAGTATGTATTGTCATGGACTTATAGTTGTGTAATTTGTGTGTGGGTTACGGTACATTAAATCTTTTTGTTGTTTCATGGTCTCACTGCTATTAGCTTTATGTATTTTGCCATTTGTTATGTTCTAATTAATTGTTTTATGTTTTTTATTTATTCGTTTTATGTGTGTTTTCTTGTGTTGTATGTTTTACTTTCTATTTTGTGTGTTCTGTGTTTTTGTATTGTTTTGTTTATTATTTCTCTCCATGTGTATAGTTTTTTATTTTCTATTGGTTTATAAATTTACCGACCACTGCCACCGACTGGAAACCCAATTGCAGTTAATAAATATTACATTATATTATATCGTATCGTATCGTATCATATCATATCATATCTATCATATCATATCATACCATATCATATCGTATCGTATCATATCATATCATATCATATATCATATCATATCATATCATATCATATCATATCATATCATATCGTATCATATCATATCATATCATACCATATCGTATCATATCATATCATAAAGAAGACAGGAAATGTACTGTGTAACGTAACATTGAAGTGCGGTCGCGTAACCGATATTACCGTGGAAATAAAATAAGTATTACATATTATGAGTGTACGTTTGTAGCTTTAGGTAACCAGCAAGCATTGCACATGCGCCATGTTATATTGTCGTCTGTGGCCTGTCCTGGTGTACAGTATTTCTCCACATTATATCATAAACGGCACGGTTTTCGACAAAACATTTTTACTGAAGATAAAAAGTGTGTTTTGGTTTTCTCTGCAAATTTCGTCTGAAACATTTCACATTGTAAGTAGAATTCGGCGAGATGTTATCTTGAATGTACATAGTTCGTCAAGTAAAGTATCCGTCATACTTGTCAGATTTTAATGAAACTCGAATTTCCTCGATAGAATATCCACAAATTCTCAAATATCAATCTTAATGACAGTCCGTCCAGTGGGAGCTCAAATGTTTCGTGCTGACCGGCAGAAACACTTCAAGTCATTACTCACTTTTCGCAAATTTGGGAAAGCGCCTAAAATGCTATGCGTTTTGCACACAGATTGTTTGTGTGCGGTGCTGAAGTTAAGTAGCTAATTCCTTCGTAAGCAGCGTCAATCATTTGGTCTTTTAGAATGGACATGCAGAGTGTTCCCTGTAAGACAAGGGGCAGTGTTTTGATTAAATGTTTCTTCGATTCGGTCAAGAAAGTCTTGAAAAAAGACGTGTAAGATGGCGTCGGGTGAGATGTAGGAGCGTTTTTGAAGTGACAAATCTTTACCGATTTCGGTTAAGATGGATTCTGCTCTCATTTTGGTCCTCTCTGCTTCTGGGATAACGTCTAGAAATGGGCTATAACTGCTGATTCCCAGTCTGTTTCTATTCACCATGTATTCATCATATATCACCACTATAACTGCTGATTCCCAGCCTGTTTCTATTCACCATATATTTATCACATATCACCACTATAACTGCTGATTCCCAGTCTGTTTCTATTCACCATGTATTCATCACATATCACCACTGTAACTGTTGATTCCCAGTCTGTTTATATTCACCATGTACTCATCAAATATCACCACTGCAACTGCTGATTCCCAGTCTGTTTATATTCACCATGTACTCATCAAATATCACCACTGCAACTGCTGATTCCCAGTCTGTTTCTATTCACCATATATTCATCACATATCACCACTGTAACTGTTGATTCCCAGTCTGTTTATATTCACCATGTACTCATCAAATATCACCACTGCAACTGCTGATTCCCAGTCTGTTTCTATTCACCATATATTCATCAAATATCACCACTGCAACTGTTGATTCCCAGTCTGTTTCTATTCACCACGCATTCCTCACATATCTCCACTGTAACTGCTGATTCTCAGTCTGTTTCTATTCACCATGTATTCATCACATATCACCACAACACAGTTTGTAGCCGCTGCGGTTGTCAATATTCTGCAAGTTACTGCCTACGTATTTCACTCATTGAGGTCCTTTCGTAGTTGTCTTTCAGTTGGTTCTACACGTGTGTATGCTACTGTATGCTACTGTTAATATATTGTTACTCTTTTCAGTTGCACAGTTATAGTCATTTTATACAGATGAAAGTAAGTATGGAGCGCAGCCCGTCTTGAGAAGCTAATAGTTCCTTAGCTACCCGCCATTTATAGAACCGATAATGTATTACCGCCTTCTCAAGAGCCCACTTTGCCGCTTTCCTGAACCAAATGCAGACTAATTCCTTCAAATGATATTGGATTTATAAATTTTTAAATATTTCTATTTATATAAAATTCTAATTAATATGCCGTCAACGCTTTAAAGACTAGTGGTAAAGAGCCTGTATGTGCCATCAGATTTAACAGTGAAAACCTCTGCATTTTGCTGGCACAGTGTATTTATGTTATCTATGTGATTCTAGCAATAAATACCGATTTCATTAAATGAATTTTCTTTTTAATGGAAGCATTATTCTTTTCACTGTGAGGTGCAAACTGTATCTGTAACTGAAATGCAGATCATTTGCAGTTTGCAAAGGGATGAAATTGTTTATATTTTTCTTGATATAATATGTACCGTGCATTTTGTAGATTTTATTATATTAGTCCAACAAATGTACAGTGTATTTGTTAACAATTATTTGTTGCTTATAGCACTCCTACATGTTTCGATGTTTCCACATCATCTTCAGGGAATTTCTTGTGTATGCTAAAGTTACAAGTTAGTAAAATGTAAACCGTCATGCAAGTAGTTGTCACCGGAAATTAATAAATTAAAAACACTAAAACATCCTAAGATATGTCAGTTTGCTTACAGTTCATTAAATGATTGTTTAATCACAGATGCGTAATAATGTTGTCATGTTGTTGGTGGCTTTAGATACAATAAATTGTATCTGGAATTGTATTTATTGTGGGTCCAATCGCTGTTAGTAGAGCTTCCTGTCTGAAGGAAATAAAAAGTTTATATTCATGTCTACATATTTCCTGCAGCAGTCTAACATACACAAATTTCACTACCAACTACTTGCACATTGTATTTGTATATATCGTAGCAAACTTGGTGTAATAGATATAGAAAAGTGAATCTGGTTGGAAGTGATATTTGTGGATAAAATTATTTCTTTGCACTGGAGATTCTTGGAGACCGCAATAGCACAGTGGTTAAGGTGTTGTGCTACAAATCGGAAGGTCGCTGGCTCGATCCCAGCTGGTGTCAGTGGATTTTTCATTGACATAAGATCCTTCTGATCGCACTATGACCCTGGGGTCGACTCAGCCTCTAACAGAAATGAGTACCAGGAGTATTTCCTGGGGTAAAGGCGGCCGTTGCTTAAGGCTGACAACCTTACCACCATCCTGTGCCGTTGTCACGAAATCTGGGAACCTTAACTTCCTGGAACCTTCTGGGCCTGTCCAGGCCTGTAACGGAACTGCTTTACTGGAGATTCTTATTCATGTAGCTCGTCACCTATGGATATCAGGTCTATGTATATGTATATATTAAAATATCACCTTACCTGTACTTTGCAATAATAATAATAATAATAATGTCCTTTTTTTTAACTCCTCTCTGATTCACTTCCCTATTTAAAAATACGAACCCTCATTTTCCGTAGTTTCTCATTCTCCTGTCAACAACATCTCGAACTCAGACCTACCTGAACAGATTTAATGCAAGTTACCGTCACATGAATGTCTTTCAAATTTTGTCAAACAGTGGGTTCTATATATAAGGTTTTTCACTCCATATTTCACGCAAGTTGAAGAACCAACCAAAATTTGTCCTTCAAAATGTTAAGTGTCCGAAACTGTGTCAAATGTTCTTAGATAAGATACTTGGTACCCTGACGGAGAATGGAACTAGATAACCCCGGAGTACAAGTCAGTATAACTACCATCTGAATCAGTTTGCTTGGCCAAAGGACCTTTTGATAATCTGTCACAGAGTTTATCAAGAAAGTTTGCTTGTAGAACAATCAAGTGCAGTAATCAAAATGTGACATTTTATATAATTTTCTCAAACGAACATGTGGTCGTTTTAGCATTGTTTATGTCTGTAGCATTTGGCAACACATTGCGTAATAACTAAAAGAAGTTTCTTGAAGAATTTGAAACACACTATAGTTACGAAATCGTGCACTGCCTAGGATCTGGAGGTCAAGTGTCAGTCAAGATAGGCTTGAAGTTACGAGGAGAGTTGATTGTGTTTGTGTCCCGCCCATCTCTTGCAGTCCAAACCCCCGGCGTTTCGGTCCAACCCTACCATCAGTCCCCTTGAGCTGACATCGCGTCGCGTAGACTGGCACTTAATTTGGCGACCCGTCACTAGAGGCTGTCTGGACTAACAAGGAAAAGAGCAGAAACCTGCCGTGTGCAGCGCACCTTATACTCTTCGTATACTGTTACAGATGTACGAGGCTGGCACCTAGCATACCACTCACATTGTTGATAGTTTCGGACTCTGGATTTGAGGGTTTTAATTGATGTAGTCCCTGAAGATTTGGACAGTATGTCAAATTCGAAGTGTTGGTTCCCATGTATAAGATTATAGGCCTATGATGTCACAGTTCAGAAGGCCACACTGTTTAAAGCCTCGCGAACAAATATGAAAAATTATGCGTAACGTGAAACAGAGAAGGCGTTGTTCTCTGCTAAAATACTGTTTGATTGACAGTTTATTTAAACACAGTTGGTTACACGCAACGTGGGTTTGTACACGGACAGAATGCAACATTACAAGACTGTAAAATTGTATTTTTCACCTGCCTTGTTCTGTGACAAACGTATTTCTTGCTCACAGATGAAGCCGCCAACTTAAACACGGAAGAAGCAACAATATGCTCTCTGATCTGAATTAAGAGTGCTTCTCAGGGAGCTCTGGTCAGCTGAGTATGGAACAAAGGTAGAATGGCTGTACTGAAGTTCCGGGCTCGGTTCCCAGTTGGGTCCTTGGAAATTTTCAAGTGACCCATTTATTTTGTCCGCATTCAATAGCCCAGGGTTTCACTCAAACTCTCACAACAGTGGATAACAAGGAATTTCCTGGGGTAAAGGGTGATCGGCGCGTAGAGCGGACAGCTGGGCCGTCCCAATTGTGACGAAAGTCGGAGTAAGGAGTAGAGGCCTAATATCCCATCCACCATCTGAGCCTTCATGATTTGGTACGGGAAAGCTGTTGCAGTTGTGGAAAGGTGATTGGGAAGGGAAACTCATTGAGACTCGAACACAAATTGCTGAGGTACCACTTCGTCGTGAAGAACTGAACTTGTACATTGATAATTAGGCGATCAACCGCCTAACATAAGGGACAGCCCAGATATGACGTTCTGAAATACGATAAACTGTATATTAGGTAAAGTGCCTGCGATTTCTTCCCGCACAATTTACAGTTTTGTTACTCGATCATGGTGGGCCGGGTAGCTCAGTCGGTATAGCAACTGACTACGGGCTGTACGGTCCAGGATCGAATCCCGGTGGAGACGAGATTTTCCGCCCGTCCAGACCGGCCTTGTGGCCCACCCAGATTCCTGTAAAATGGGTACCGGGTCTTTCCCGGGGGTAAAGTGCAGCCGGGTCGTGCTGCTGACCACTCACCCCCATGTAATGCCGCGGTCATGGAAGAGTAGAGCTATGCCTCTACCCATCCTTTGGGCCACACCGGGCCTGTAACGGGAACACTTTACCTTTTCTTTAACTCGACTATGGCTTCTGCTGCCACGTACCTGGTATTAGTCTGAACTGGTTGTGTTCAAGTTGCAGCGTCTCATCAGATGTGTAGCTTATACATAGGCTTGCTTGTTCCTTCCTTTGGTTAAAACACTGCGCTACAAGCCGGAAGGTAGCGGGTTCGATTTCCTATGGTGTTACTAGAATTTTTCATTGAAATAATCTTTCCGGCCCCAATATGGCCCTGCGGTAGACTCAGCCTCCAACAGAAAGGAGGTATCAGTATTACTTCCTCGGGGGGTAAAGGCGGCTAGTGCGTAGGGCTGACAACCTTGAAACCTTCAAGTATCGAATGTCTTGAAATCCGGGAACCTCATCCTCCTGGAACCCTCAGGGCCTGTTCAGACCCGTACAGGGATTGTTCACTTTTTTACTTGTTTCTTCTAAATATGTTCAGTGAACCATCCTGAAGAGTTTCACAATTTCACCTGTTATTTTCCTGGCTTTTTCTTCTAGTAGTGGACTTTCGATCAAACAAATCGGCGAGTAAGTGGAGGTATGGAGCAAGCAAACAGTTGTTCAAAGGCTAATTGTTTTGCCGTTAAATGCTAAGAATATAGTGCAGTGTTATGGCGAGTCTTCTGGGATGTGACGTGTACAGCAGTCCATCTACCTACCTGATTACTCAGTATCATAACACAGAAGTCTATATTTCCAGGAGTGCACAAATCCTGCGAGTCATGTCGCCTGCCCGACTCTATTCTGTACTGCTGTGCCACGTGTCTGCAGGCCCTCAGTGTGGAACTTGCTTTGTGTCGCCCTTCGGTCGCTTAGAATTTTGAGGTGGCTCCTAGATTTCTAGAACATTTGTGTACCCCTGATTTATTCAGTTTACATATTTGACCTCTCCACCCGTTACCTCAGCGTCGTTGTCAGTTTGTGCCGCTGTAAGCTAATTTCTTATGGAAGTAATTTATATTTCAATTTAAATATGCTCAGAGTAATTTAATGTCAGACGATGCCTTTGACTGAAATCGGAGCAAAATTTCAGACTTTTTGAAACTATGCAAATGAGCATAAATTAAACTTAACATAACTGAGAAGATAAACGTAGTAGTGAAACACGCTTCAAATAAGAAAAGAAAATATGATAGTCTGTGTGATGCGCCTAGACCACGCCTCTTCCCACAGCAAGGAATACTTGATCGTTTGTTCACGACTACACTTCCACTTCCACTAATTAGATATAAAACATATATTTTTTTTTCTTCTTCATGGTCTTTCTCATTTATGAACACGAGAATGTGAGATCTCTCGAGATTTTTGCATTGTAGATACGTACGCTGCAACACGATATTAGAAGGTGGCTGTGCTTGCCATGAAGAAACTAAACCTCCCAAGTCGAATTTGTGTTAGATGGGTGGAATAATCACAGGGGTTGAAACGGCGTGTACAGTGAAGAGGCAAATCCAATGCTACGGTGATACAACCAGTCTTTAAAGTGCAGGGTCTACATTGGTTTATTTCAGCCATTCCAACACAACTTCTGCAAAATCAGTGTGCCTACACGACAGTGTCCGATTTAGGTAAAATTTACTGTCTGGAAAGGTCAGGCTGAAGTCAGATTTTGCACAAGTCGGGAATGAGTATATCTATACACGTGGTCGACTACATGTACATATACAGACACACACACACACACACACACACACACACACACACA
>Ga0123352_10004933_pt1 | contig 19879 bp, 12 predicted proteins | sample TergutLab28metaG_FD_89700 | JGI IMG/M metagenome (GOLD analysis project Ga0123352, IMG submission 89700) | Labiotermes labralis P1 segment gut microbial communities from Petit-Saut dam, French Guiana - Lab288 P1 | ecosystem: Host-associated > Arthropoda: Insects > Digestive system > Gut ...
AAAAAAAAGAAAAGGAAATGAAAGTATTTTTCTGAAAAGTTATTAAAAAAAAAAAAAAAAAGAACTATGTCAGCAGAAGGATTCTGACAGAAGTGTATACCAGGAAGTGGAAAAAAGTAGCAATTTATGGCATACTCCATTAAGAAGGTCAGTTTTATAGATATTGTGCTAATCCACTGGGAGTCATTGCCAGTCTTCATGAACTGGTCCTTAGTTCTAAGTGAAGAGGAAGTGTTTTTTTGCAATGATAGTTTTAGGAAGAACACTTTAGTTGTTATAGGGTGCTACACATTTTGCAATATAGCCTTAGTGTAATTTTGAAACTTACAGTATCTATGTATGACAGGACCAAATTCGAGATATTATCCCACCAACTAGGTACTTCCTGAATATATCAAAAGTGTTATTGTTTGAATCAGCTCACTCAGTGTGTTCAAGAAACACTCTTAACACAAGCAGCTAGAATGTCAAGAAATGATGAACAGAATTCTGATACAATATCAACTCTATTTGAAATTGTTATCCAGTTACATTACATATTGTGTTAACTGTTTTTATGACATATCACAAAACAGTTCTATAGATTCTGATGGTCTTATGGGTTAAGTTTCTTTCTGCTGGGTTTAGTTAGTGTCATGTTTTACATACCTTAGAAAATAACTGTACAGTAGTACATATCCTTTCAAAGTATACAGAGATTCCAAACGTGTTCTCTGCGACTCTCACTGGTTGATGTGATATACTGTCATTCTTATGCCCACAGCAACATATACATACAGAATGAAGGTGGCACTGGCTCGTCATGGTAATGAAATGCTACGCTATGGAAGCTCAATGGAAGATACCACCTCATCACACTATCAGCAACTCACTGAGGCAGCAAGGGAAGGTCTTGATCGCATGGTTATGCAGTCTGATCTCAGAGACATATACCATGGTGTGGTCGTCAATGGCTTCCAGCCAGACGACCAAGGTGATGGAGTCACAGTGAATTTCTATGTACAGGTGTGTAAGTTACTGACATCAACATAGTGCAAACAGCAACTTTCAGATTGCTGCTGTGTTTTTTGTCTGCACTTTACATAATATTTCAAACGAATTTCATGTAAGGTCTGTATGTCTGCCTGTCTGTCTGCCTGTCTGTGTAGAGTGGGCATTCAACTAACCAAAAGAACTGACTTCATTATTCAGGATCTTTCTTTGGAAAGAGTCATGATATGTGCTGCCTCTAAAGAATCTGAGGTTTTTTTGCCACTTCCACAGGAGACACTATTTGGCTGTATTGTGAACCAGTTAAATCCATTTCCCACCATCACACCTTATTTATTTAACATCCATTTTTATATAATTATTCCACCCACAACTTCACTTCCCCTGCGGCCACTCCCATGTCATATTCTCAACAAAATTTGAATATACTTCTTATATCGCCATTCATGTTACACGTCATGCTTGTCTCATCCTCCTTCATTTAATCTCCCTTTCAGTACTGGGTGAAGTACAAATTATGCAACTCTGCAATACATAATTTTTCTCTTCATCCTACATTTCCTTTATTTGGGTCCAAATACTCTGTGCTCAGACATCCCAAATACATGATCTTTACTATCTGCCAAAGTCAAGTGTATTTGTACAGAACCATAAAAAATACCATACTATATAATTTAACATAAAGTTCATATTTTTTATTAATTTCTCATATTCCCATTCATACCAATGTGTATATGACATTCAATTACAGATATTTCCCATCTATAAAAAAATTAACATCTCACACACTTTGCAATGACCCTAACATTTTATTCCATGCTACTATTAATCATTGTAAAATAACAAGTCAGCCTTCACCTTGCATTAAAGGACTTTTACCTTCTTATAATTTACACATATTTTTATTAAAAGATTAAACTTAATTGTGAATTGTATGAATTGGCAACTGTTAGAATAAAAGGCATTTACAATTTAGTTGACAGTACACTGAGAAAATGGTAATGTTCTTCCTGTGCTTAATTAAGCACCATGCCAAGAAGGCACAGAGGTAATGGAGGGTAAGCTCTACGAACTCTAATTTCAACAAGAGATGTGCATAATTTTTGCAGCTGTCAGAAAATGTCGACGAAACACGACTACAGGACGTCTTCAGGAAGTCACTACGGACCAGCAATTACAGTTTGGGGAGCACTGAAATGTATGCTAATAGAGATCTCATACATCACATCAAAGCTGAAGGTAAGTGCTGTAAAGTGCACTGAAATTTGTATGTTAAGCAAATACTAAAATTTGACTTTACAATACATGATTTTTAAATTTATTACTGTTCCATATGCAGACTTTGATGAATGTCAGAGTCGCCAGTTCCATGACTGTTCTGAACATGCTCAGTGTTTCAATCTTCGTGGCACATACACCTGTAGTTGCAACGATGGATATACAGATATGTCAGAAAATCCACTCTTCCCTGGTCGAGTCTGCTCAGGTGAGATGTCATATTTTAAACCACAATGATGTGAAATTCACATTTTCCATATCTGTGCATTAAGCAATATTTATGCTTATGTAATATATGATAAAGAATATTTTATCAGTGTGCATTTGTTGGTTCACTACATATTTGTAAACATAACAAAGTAGTTTTCAAGAAATATGTCTAGTACTGTTGTGTATAAGGAGCTGGAACAGTCAAGTTTGTATAGTCATGTGGCTTTGTACCAGACAACTATGGAATTATGGGTGGACTCCAAGCAGGAGCAAGATATGTCTCTCTTCTCCAAAGTGTTCAGACCACTTCTGGGCAACACCCAGCCTGCTATCCAACAGGTATTAGAAGCTGTTTCCCTTGGCCAAAGCATGAATCTGACCACTCACCTCTATCTGGAGTCAAAGTTCAAAAAATGTGAGGACATTTCCCCACTTCCTCTTACATCTCACTGGCACAAAGACAACTTTTTCTTCACTATTTTAAATAAGTTCATTACATTTTGGGGGTGTAGGAGTGGGAGAGGGTCCTTGCCAAGTGACACAAGAATATTTAAAATGAAGATTGTAGAAAAATTGTTGTCCATGTACTGGATGTCACTGGAGTACAAAAAGAGTAAAATTCACAGTTAGGCCGAAAGATAGAGATTCCTTAACCCACTTGAATTCTAATCTTGCACTTCCTCAAAAGGAACATGAATAATATGGTTGTAACTATCTGCATGATTTTTTTAATACTGTAATATGTGCTTGTTGCTCCTTTGCCATTTAAATTATCGACATAGCCACAAGTGGAACAAAACACAACAATATTACTAATTGTGTTATTTTAATTAAACTTTCTGTTCAGCCTTTGATGCCATCCTCTATGTACTGTACAGTCATAAATACTTTTAAGGGCACTATAAATTTTAAACTCCTCCATTCTGGGAAGAAAGTGGAATTTAAAGCCCAGCATCACTGAAGTGTTAACTCTGTGAATACTACCTAAAAGTGTAAAGATTATGTTGTCCTTATCCATGCCATGAAGTCGTATAGGAGACACAGACGTAAACTGTGCTCATTCTTAACATTAATGCTATGTGGAGCGAGTGGTTAGCCTTATGACCCTGGGGGAGGGGCCTCCAATATCCACTGAATAAAATGCTGGGTAGGATAGAGCCAGTCTGGACATGATGGAAGAAAGAAAAGTCTCTTAGCTCTGAAAGGAATTGGACCCCTGAACATCCAGCCAGTAGCATACTATACCGACTACACTATTGCAGTTCCTCTAAACAATGTGTATAAGAAGTTTATTATATTGATCACTCTAATGTCAGAGAAGTCAACAGTGAATGATATGCTGCCAATAACATGGTCTTTCTGCTGAGGTTGGAAACTGGCAGGCTGATTGGAACTTATCTGTTGAAACACACACACACATGTGTTGATATGCAGATACTACTATAGTTTCATAGAAGTCACATTAGGATGTTGCTGTTTCTCTGTGTTTTAAGTATTGGTTTGCTTGTTAACACAGCTGAGCTGATTGGTTGTGAGAAATGCCACTACCATGGAACATGTTACTCACGAGGTGATGATCAGATAATGTGTGAGTGCTTTCAATGGTATGCTGGTGAAAACTGTCACATAAATCTTAAAGGTAAGATAAAACATTCATGATAAATTCTTTACAAATTTTTTTACATATCCAATGAGATGTTAAAATAATTATAAATGGTGGCATACTCCAGAATTCTGAATTTAATGTTAAGTTAGAATAACTGTTTATGTTTTCAATTAACTAACTTTTGTATGTCATTTAAGGGGTTCAAGTACAATCAACAGAAAATCATGTAACTCCTTTTTTTTGTGAATGGCAATATTCATTTATAATGTTGTCATAACACATAGGCATTATTTCAGTACAGTTTATTTGAAATGAATAGACACTTCTGCTATTATTTTAACAAGTTTATGGGCAATTTCATGTGACTCATTTTACTTCTGATTTTATCAGTTTTAAAATTTTTCTCTTACACTTAGGTGTTAAGCAGGTTACATAAATATAAATGACTGATTATACACCACTCAGGCATGCTTGATGCTTGGTACCTAAACAAGCATAAACATGAGTGAAACTGAACCTTGTTGCAGTATTACTCATTGCACTGGTCACAATTGGTGCAATTCTCCTTGGTCTGCTGATTGTGTGTGTGGTGCTGACCTGCCTCAAGCGCTCATCACAGCGAGCCTGCAGCACAGGGACGGGGTTCTTGCGGTATCGCAGTCCCACTCACACACTTGACAAGCGTGCCATGATTCAGGATTCTAGCAGTGAGGGTAGTGCTGCAGATCATGGGCCAATTTCCTACCTCACGCCAACACATCAGGCAAGTAACACATTTCCAGATAACAAAAGATACACCCTCATGCTAGAAGGCAAATTACGTGAAGAAATAATTCACTGCATATAGTTAATATACAAATTCATAAGTATGAAACAAAATGGAAGCAGCTGGAAGCAGTCAGTTCAAAACAGTTTGTGTCAGTGAATCTGCAACTATTTTGCTGATGATTCGGATTGTTGCTCCACGTTTAGTCCTGTTGATCATTTTTTTAACCATAATTTATAAATCACATCCCCCATTGTTCATACCAAAACTACAAAGTTTTATGTAATGTTAAGACTTTAGTGACCGATTCACCTCATGATCGCAATGCACGTATTCTCTACTGCTTAACCATTCTGGATGTTGTCTACATACTCCTACAAGACTAGCCACAGAGTAATTCATTTTCATTCTACACTATCATTGCAGTATCAGCCAGATGCACCTCTGTTGTGAATGCCATGCTTTATCAATGTTTCCAGTTTTCTTGCATTCGATTCACAGTCCTTATCCAAAAAATCATTGTTATTTATATATGTCACAAGACTGGTATCAGACAAAAAATATATATATATATATATATAGAAAGATGCTAACACATATAATATAAAAAAATATTTTTGAACACAGACTGATTTTTCTCGCTGATAATTTCATCCATATATCAAATACGCAGTCCTCATGTAATGCTGGAAAATGTTAGTAACTGAAGATCCAGTAAGAGTTGACTGGGCTCAGATTAACATTGTTTTTCGCTGGCAGTTGGCAGGATCTACATGGTCAGACTCTCAGGCATTTTAATTAATTCTTATGTGAAAATGTTCCATTCTGTCTTACTTCCCTCTGTTCTATGCCTGTTCTGAACATAACCCCAATGCTAAATGAGGATAGTGAAGAATAAAATATGTCAGACATGTAACATGCATGGGGGAATAAGAAATGCACACAACATTTTTGTTGGAAAATGGGGAGGGAAATGTAGGTTTTATAGGAGGATAATATTAAAATATATCCTAAATAAATAGGATATCAAAGTGTGGACTGGAATAAAATATACCCTAAATGAATAAAATGTCGCAGTGTGGACTGGATTTAGTCGTCAAACTGGGTCCAATGGTACATTTCTGTAAACGTACTAATGTCCTTTCTGTGTTACTGACAGTGTTGTTTATTTAATGGCTCAATAACTTAGACCACATACTAAATGAATATCAACCTTTTGACGCCTAATGTCAACTATAGTGGTCGTACCGCACCGCTAACCTCTAAAGTTGCATTTTATATTTATTCAACAAATATAGGTACTGAATATTTTAAACACGGTATATACTCTCCGTTTTGTTCTCTTCAAAATGCAGTTTGTTTCATAATTCTAACATATTTGGTACCTGTATTATTCATATTTTATATACAGGGTGTGCTAAAATTTAGAAAATAATTCCGGCTCCAAAATGTTAAGTAATCTCAGTTACTGAAAACATCACTAAATGAAATACAAATGCTTAAATTCAAGTCTGATAGAAGTCACAAAACTATGTAAGCTGGTAAGTAATTATCAGCCTCTCAAGGACTCTTCTCCACACAGCTCACTGGGTATCACAGGTTATTTAATTCTAAATTATTTTAGTGTCCAGAATCTGTAGACTCAGGCATGACAGTACTTTTAACATTAACTGTAGTTTTCATTACAAATGTTTTATATTATTTGTATTTTGCATATATTTTGCTCTTTATTCTTCTTTGAATGTTTGCCTGTAATGGGCTTATTTTTGTATTCAAAAACCCTTTAATATGTGCATTGAACCGAATCATCATTGCCACTAAATCTTTATCATTATATTCATTAACATCACCGCCATCACCACCACCACCACCACTACACCAACTTCTCCATGATCATAAACTCCATTTTTGTTACTGCAATTTTCATCAATTATGTCATATGACTGAATCAGTGCCATAACATATATAAGGGCTACATTAAGCATCAGTGACTTCATACACATAAGCTTCCAACAGAAACTGCACTGTAAATGTACTATGATTTATAAACATACATGTACCGTTGGTCCACAAATAAAATTTACATAATCAAAGGAAATGTATCCATACTGCATTCAGTGATCATATATTGCAACTAAAATTACCAAATTACAGCCTGCCAGCACATTTGGATCACAGATGAAGCCAGCTTTGGTCCTTGCTGGTAGCAGAAAGGTGTCCACTGCAATGGAATCATCAGAAGAGGGAATGCCATACTCAGAGCAGCGAGATCGCTCTCTGACAGTCATGATACCTCGAGCAAAATACAGACCAATTCCACCAACATCACCATTGCTTGCCATGTCCACATTTGGTGCTGAACAGAAGCGGGCCATTGCACAAGAGCAGCAGAAATTGCTCAGTTACTTGGAGACAGGAACTAAGCAAGTAAGAATTGCAGAGTGAAATTAATTTAGCTTCATATATTGTCAAATATATCATTGCAGAATTGATAGAATTTCTATTCTGACATGCTTTACTGTTTATATTTTCATGGTGTCTTAATTTAAAATGATGCAGAGGTTATTCAGTCCACACTGTCAACAAATATTACAATGATGTTGATGATGATGATGACGACGACAATAATGATGATGATATTACCTTTGCAGCGTGACCATACCTGCCTGGTCTATTAAAGTCTTTAAATAACAGAACTCCTATGATATCCTCAGTATGACTGTATGAATTAATGTATGTCACAAAAATTAATGACACAACATTACATCATGTTTCCTGAAACACAGTACAAGTATATTTCAAACACGTAACTGATGATTCAATATACTATAATTTAAATATCATCAAATGCATCACAATATTTGCATTTATTAAAATTATAACACAAACCTTTCATATTTAAATTCCAAATACTGAATCATCATCAGGGCTTTAATTTAATGCATAAAGATACTGTACATCCTTGATGGTTTTTAGTTATGTTCTAGTGAGTAAAAATGGCATTCAATAAAATAAACACAATGAAATTGTTACAATCAATCAGACAAAACCTATGAACCCCAGTATTTAGAATCAGAATGTGTAGGGTTCCTATTATAATTTAATAAATAAAGATATTGTGTGCCATCAATGATGTCTGAATTATATCCTAAACAGACACTTGGTAAGACGAATGCAATTACAACAAACCTCACGAATTCACAAAAGATGGTAATTTGGTGTTATTATAATGGATTGCAGATATAATTCTTCAGCAGTCTACACCAGTGTTATTAAAAGGGTACAACAATATAGGACTTGTATTCACTATATGATTGGAAACTAGACTTTGAAATGTGTTTGTTAGTATCACAGCCAGACCCTCATAAGTGAAGAGTTGTATCTGTTCCTGACAAAAAATTACAATTAGTCACTCTGATTTCACATACTTTTATATTTACAATATGTATTTCCTTCTACCACCACACCTAATTGGATAATAATGTTCTGATGCAATGTTTTGTCATTATGGGGAAGGGCACGATGAACAATAAATACTTGAACACTTCAGACATTCTTTCTTTACTGTACACAGGAAAACCACAATGCTGCCAACAAAAAACGGAAACAAAGTAGCTCAACAAATCAAACAAATGAAACAGCTCCACCACCTTCAAGGAAATCCTCAGCTCCAAGAAAACCTTCCACAGGTAATTGGCAGTGTGTGTTCAGTAGGTTTCTAACAGCATTCAGACATAAGTGGATAGAATCTAGTATGCTGCCTAAATGCCAAACTCAGTCCATTACGTTAAACAATATAAAAATATGTCATTGGACATGATGACGATAAGAGCAATAATACATTCAGTAATTTGTGTAATATGCCTTGTTTAATAATTACTATTGGTGCACTAATATAGAAGATTTAAAGTAACACTTTTCTGGAATATGACAACATATAATTTAGTACTTGACTTTTAACACAAAAACTTGTGACAAAAACCTCTAGATATTGGTTGTAATTATTACTGTAAGGAGTGCAAGAACATAATAATGCAGTGGCTAGTGATATATACCACATTCAGAAACTCTGCAGTTTGCCTGTAGAGTGCATTAATGCATTAATGTACATTAAACAACAGGTTCCACATTAAGTTGGACATCCTACCAGACTGTTCCGCTGCTGGTACTATTTTTGAAAACACGAAAATTTTTGCATTTTCCATTTAAAGCAATTTCCAGTTAATTGCAAGCATCAACATCATTTGTCCTTTCACTGCTTTGAAACCAGGAAATGATTTTATTTTGTGGGAAGCCAGAGTTTTTGATGCAATCATTTTAAAAATGAATCCTGTTTTATCACATTTGTAGTGCTGTTTATGTGAAAGGCCTTTCTGTCTCAGAAACTGAAGTTTACATCAAAATTTAAAAAAATGATTCCAAATCAGCTTAGAATTTTTCAGTTGACAGTCCAATAATTGGGACTCCGTTATGTTCATGTCACAAACAAATAATACAGCTTTAATTATTTAACTTCTTAGCATAAAATTAACAAATCCATGGGATATCTTGGCAGCTGCCTTTATGTTGCCATAAATAAAAGAACACATTAACACACAGGATGACTAATTATGTTGCTTGGATTGGTTAGGTGCTCTTGTGTCAGCTGGATTTGAGGTGTCTGCCACTGTGGGTCACAAGGAACCAGGATCTGACACAGACGTAACAACTGCAGCGATGGCACATTGTAGTGGTGGTAACAGCGGACACAACCATAATACTCTTGCAAGCAATGGGTCCCACTTCACCACAATGCGCACTAATGACAGGTATTCTGTACACACTAATAATATTGCACTCCTAAGTACTGATACATGAAATAATTCCAACATTTTTGTAACACCTTTTCACATTTATTGTTTCTTTTTCACCAATGCCTTGAACTCTCTTTCCAATGAACTATAATCATAACTTCACATGTCAAATAATCTTTAAAAATGTAGGATACATTAAAATAAACTTTGCTAAAATAATTATGTAGATGTATTTTATAAATCAAAATTTAAATATCTAATTTTAAGGTAGATTTTAAGTGCCAGGCTTAGTGAAATATGCAGGGGCAACAAAAAAAGATCACTTTTCTTTACTTTGAGAACTGGGAATAAAACACAGTCCCTTTTTAAGAAATAAGACACACATGTGACATAAAACAATTGTTCCTCTAAGGGTGTAATACAGCTATTTAATTCAATACATCATGTTCTCACACACCTCTTACTATTTCTACTGAATTAAACTAACTTTAAATCAATACAAGTGATTACAACACAGAAACAAAACAATTGTCAACACCAGAGTAACACATTATAGGTGAAGACATTTGGAAACCCAGCTCAAACTGTTTCTAAGAAACTGGCCTCCATGTAATTTTCTTCCGGTTAACTATTCTTCAAGCATCTAACTTCTATTCACAACTTGTGATTTTTACAGTGAGGCAAACAAGCCAGACCTGGAAGCTCAATCAACGACAGATTCACAACAGGACACCCACTCTAGGGTGCAGGAACTGTAAGCACTTCTACTTGGTCTGTCCAGTTCAAATCTTTGTTATAGATAAGTGCCATTCTCTTACCGCAAACTCCCAAGCCTGTTACACTCTCATGCCCTCTCTTCCTATGTACTTTCTTTGCTTTAGTCTTATGTAATCATATTCATTTTTGTTTCATGTTTCATCAACTAATTTCCAGTTCATCCAGCTTTCATAAATGTAAGAGCAGTCTGGTTCTTAACCTTTTAAAAATATATTAGTGTACATGTATGTGTGTGTGTGTGTGTGTGTGTGTGCGTGTGTGTGTATGTATGTACGTAATATTCTTAACAAAAAGTTAATACCTGAAAAGTTATCTTATTTTCGTATAAATGGACTAATTACAACCATAAATTAGTACCTTCAGGAAAATCTCAGCACACAAACACAAGAGTGGCTCAAATTTTCAGATTCTTATTAAGGAAGATATATCTTTGTCATTTTTACTTTCTACCTCTAAGAATTTGAAGTTCCAAAGCTGATATTTCCAGTAGACTACTGAGTTCCACAGTGGTACACATTTCTTCTGAGAAAATTACACAAATCACTCCAGTTTAACATAAAACTTTAGGGGCAATCATCAGACTTACTACTAACACATGTTGTAAGAGTAGAATGTTTTCTATCACTTTTGCCACTTGCAGGACCGTCTCTGAAGCACGCTCATTTGATGAGACAACAGTTCAGCCTCCGACAAAGAGCTTCCATAGCAATTATGGCTCTAACCCCTCTTCTAGGAATCCTAATGATGTAAGTTGTTACATAACCTGGAGCTTCATACATAGAACACTGATCATGTAACAGATTTTGACACCAGCCAAATCAAAGTAAACACATTAGAGCTCTGTGAGTCCACAAAATTCCTTTTGCTAGTAACAGACTCATTACATTGATCCCTCAACCAATGCAGGAATTGCGGCATGGGGAAAACTACACTGCACAAGCTTCTAATGAGAAAAATATGGTTATATGAATATGGATGCTTATGTACCAATCCAATCACTTAAAATATATAAATTTTTGACATTAAACATTTACATAGTGCTTGGATAGCTGATGCTGCCAGCTTCCATGGCAATTAAGTAACCAATGGTGTTTATTCTCAGATTTAAATCATTCAGTTTTCAGCAAATGTTTTCCCCACACATTATTTTAAGCTGTGCATAGTCAAAATTGTGTTAAGCAGAATCACAGTAGGTGAGGGATTATTACACTTCTCAAATAATAACAATAGCTGATAAATTAGGTCATGCAGCAATCTTGTTGCAAATACAGTTATAATCACATGTTGAATCACTGATGTTTCTATTGCACATAAAAAGCTTTTGGAGAATTTTGTGAAAGTTCCTTTTCTTAAACAGAAGCTTACACATTAACAACTTTAAATCCTTTTAGTGAAATATTATATATATGTTACTTGTTCAAAAGCCATAGTATTCTTTTACTTGCAGGAAGCGCACACAATGGCAGAGCGAGACCTCGGATCGACATTACTTATGCCACAAACACACCTTTATAAACCTGACAGGGTACGTAAATTCCATTCACAATTTTTGTCTACTTCAGATAACAATGCAATAGAAAGATCATTTATGACCTGTCTGACAAATATGGAAATACAGCAAACAAGACAGAACACCATGACACCTGCTTTGTATTAAAGTCGTGGTTTCAAATCTGGTGTTTTTCATGGTTTCCCTCAGTCTTTCCAGCCTAATGTCAGGAAAGTAGCTCACACCAGACCATAATCATTTCCTTCCTTACCTTTCCAATTCATTATTCACTATTCATTCTATTTTGATTTCCATACCTCTACAATGATATATGAGTGGGCCGGGTAGCTCAGTCGGTATAGCGACTGACTACAGGCTGGACGGTCCGGGATCGAATTCCGGTGTGGATGAGATTTTCCGGCCGTCCAGACCGGTCCTGGGGCCCACCCAGCCTCCTGTAAAATGGTACCGGGTCTTTCCCGGGGGTAAAGTGCGGCCGAGGCGTGCTGCTGACCACTCACCCCCTTCTAGTGCCGCAGTCATGGAAGAGTAGAGCTATACCTCTACCCACCCTGTGGGCCACACCGGGCCTGTAACAGGATCACTTTACAATGATATACGTATGTATTTCTCACTCGTATGTTTAGTTAAAATTAACTAATTCGTTTTTTTATCTTCTTTTTTTACAGGGTAGCGACATTTCTAACTTTGATTCACTGTGAATATGTTACATGGTAATCCAGGCCAGACTGCATTCTGGCACCAAATTTTTTAAGCTTACACCAAAGCTAACCTGGCTTACAACTATGGTGCTCCTGTTAGGTGTTCCAAAATTTCTCGTCAACCAGCTCAGAATCTTCAGACTGACATCACAGTAACTCCACTGCCTGAACAGACATGGAATGTAACATCATACACCACATTCTATGTCATATTAAATTTAATCAAATTTAAAACTCAAGGAAATACTCTCTCAATATATCATTATCTAAAAGCAATTTTAGATTCAGAAATGGTTTTACATTCACACATTAGTTCTTGAATAATGAAGAAAAAGAAGTGAGTACAACTAAATTTTATTCCTTAAGCAGCTCATTAGAATTTACTTCCCAAAATTATATGTAATACAAAAGCAATTAACACACAAAAGCACTGGGAACCTACAGGATAAAAGAAGTAATTCAAAGCTATATAAGGAGTATCATATTTATCTTCAAATTAACAAATCCAATACTTATAAGAAAAGTAAAAGTACCCCTGTTGGCCTCTGTGCTAGAGGTATTACTTTAACTGCTCACTGTTGCTCCCTTGGAGATGTTAAAGGGAAGTCTACTCATAATTATTTTGGCATCACATGCAAAATGTAATACACATACAGGAAGAATGTTACATTATAAGAAGGGTTTATGAATATTATGCCATACAAAATACATCAAGTACCATCATTTGTACAAACATAAAAATAGCATTATTTTGACTATTATGGAGAATGTAAATAAATGAACTCCTACTAGTGTGAAATTAGGGGGAAGAGAAATTATTCACCTAAGACTAAAACAATTTGTAACATTACTTATAATAAAATGAACTGAAACTAAATCTTTGGAGAAAAGGACACAGTAATAATGCTATAGTGAAATCCAGTTATGAGGCTGAAAAAAAAATTGAGAATGCAGTTCTGATGTCAGTGACTATGACGAATACTGTCTTTTGTGGTGTAACACTGTGCAGTCTGGTAGGTACTTATACAAATTTTGGAGGATCCTTTTATCTTCATCTTCAAGGTAGAAGAACAAACCCAGAAAACTGAATGTAGGTTCCTCCAGAAGTGGTTTTTACCAGGCTACAGAGCAGAACATTCCAAAACAATAAAGGGACACCACATTGAAAATGCTTCGTACAATTGCGATAATACTATTGCCAAATTCTTCACTCAGGGTTTCACTGTAACATGACTTCAACCAGCTGCGTCTTTTTAATGTAAATAAATAGAACTTTGTAAAGGTTGACTACCTAATAATTTATATGTATATTGTAGGTAGGGATAACTATGAGCAATAGGCTGCTGCATGTTTATTGTAAATATAATTCATCCAGATTTAGCTCAAATGAGGGGAGAGTTTTTGTTGTTTAAAATAATGGCTTTGTTGAAGTACTATTTTCTGTAGTTGAGTGCCAAATGATAAAACACAAATGCATAATTCAAGACACGCAATACACAATTTGAAATATCATAAAGGTATGATAAAAATTATTATATGCAAAAGAATTCATATTCATGACATGTTGACAGGTTTTGTTCTCTGATTTGATGTCTTAAAGATATGCAACACATTTCAACACAACATAAAATCAAGTGGTGTGCTGAACCAATACATTTATTTGTATCAGAAATAAATAAATCAACTAACAATGTTCAAACTGTACACACCGTCTACACACAAGCAGAACCCATTCCCACAACACTTGCTGAAAACTGTAATACAGGAAATTAAAAAAAACAATTCCATTTACAAAGTTTACAAACAGCAGTGTCCTTATATTACAAATGCTGTATTCACTGCAAGGTCATAAAACTGACTGCCATATATGCAGCAGTTGCATCTTTTGAGTTTGGGCCTCTGAATTTTGCAACTGGGGAACTACAGAGAGAGTAACAGAAGCTACATTTTGTGTAAAGAAAATGGCAGCAAGGAGTAGCAGTAGTAGTGGAATCAACAATATACCTGAAGAAAATGGTAACAAGTAGGGCACAGCATTGTAATTATGGAATTTTGTTCAATCACAGCTGCTCCTTGACAATCCCACAGCCCTTTAATCTCCATTCTCTGTTAGTGGACATGACCAAATCTACATAACATGCAACTTTGGCCAGCCATTCCTGCATTACTGCACAGTATGTATAAACCATACTTTCATGTTGCTCATACTCTTTGAATTGTACTGTATGTACACATCAGATGCAAGCAGAAAGGACACACTAAACAGGATTAGTGTCATGACACCAGACACTATTATCAATGTGATTTTCCTTCTAATTCAATACATAACAGACCAGAGAAATATCCCCAGTAAAAGTTTAATTTCCTTTCCTGTACAGGAGGTATTTTATGCAACATACCATCTAAACTGCATAAAATCTCAGAACAGCTAAATTTTCTTTTACACAATGATTGAATACTAAAATCACACAACCTCTCCTGTACCTTCTATTGAAAACATCTCTCTCTGAAACTCAGCCACTTACAGTGTACATTCGCGTTTCTGTTCTCTAGTCTCCTCCACTCTGCCCACACCAAATACAGCCATTCTTTTGCAATTGTTGGTAACCATGAAAAATTCTATTTACATCCTTACATGCCCAAAAACTGTTAAACATTCTGGTTATATTTGCAGTTACAATCAATATAAGTGACAATCCTCTTGGGTTCCTCAAATTTAAGTGTTACTATCAATGCATTTTCTCCTCTCATTAGGTAGTACCTCAAACACTCTCCAAATGTCTCCACTGGTGGCAATGTACCCTGAAAAGAAAAATTCTCTTCTTCGCTGGTAATTCAAACAGATACTAGATACAGTAAGGCAAAATCATACTCAGGAAATAAGCCTCCATAACTTTTCAGGAAATACTCTTTACTGTATTGCAGCTCTTAGTTAATTACTGCTCAAGTTCAAAAGCCAAAGGCCTACTGAAAAGAACATGGTTATGGCCTCACATGTAAAACAAAAAGAATGACTAACATGGAAAATCTTCATTTCATTGTAAGCTACTATAATCTACACAGCAAATCTTGCTGATTTACTTATGGTGACTAGATCACACACACACACACACACACCCAAACAATGCTTTCTATACCATCAGGGTAACCAAGAGTTACTATAAAACTATGCCATTTGACCAATGACAAAAAGTTTCTTTGGGTGAACTGTTCTTACGATGACAGTCCTCTAGTATGTGAAGCTTTGGAAGTTGGTTGGATATATTACCAACGTCACAGAGCAACTTGCTGCCTCCATTTTTGGTGTCAACATGGCAAAACACTGCTATCTTAATATTTATTGCCATAGGAACCTGTAACTGAGTTGTTCATAGAGTGCATATGCACCCAGCAAGATGTTGCATACTTTAAAAAAGTTAAGTGAATACCATGCCCCTCTATTGAATGTATACAGTACACATACTTCTTGGCTGCACCATGTTGCCTGCATCTCACAGGACTCAAACAATTTGTAATGGCTAGTGTTTACACTCTACGGTACTGCACTCTATGAATGAAATTCTGAGAACAAGAAAAAATGGTCTACAATTTCAGCTTGACTGACCCACTTTGAACAAGAATGCAGAACCTTCATGCGCATTCATATTGAAAACAAAATGTTTTCTTCATTATGTGAAAATCAAACCACAAAGACTAGCATAAAATCTACGGAGACAGCCATGCAAAATGACCCTTTATTAAACTATATGCAATCATATGAACTGATGGCAACCACAAATAAATTTAAATGAGGATAACAAATTACCACTGTAGTTTCAAATTTATATGAGATACTGGAGAATCTTGTGTATCTCAACAACAAAACTTCAACTAGATTGTGAATAAGGAAGAATTAAGTTTACAAATCACCTACACCTGACTGCAGTAATATTATTGGCTCCTACAAAACAGCCAAAAGGGCACTGCCAACATCTGGAAATCTAAGTTGGCCTACAATAATTGGTGCAAACTTCATTTGTAACAAACAGAGCATGTCCAAGTTTCCCAGGCATACGAGTACTTTTGTGTGTGTGGGTGTGATCAGGTCCTGGTAAAAATTTTAATTCTATTAGGTGAAAAATGACATGTGTCAAACTGAGTATAGCAAGTTCACAACTCCAAAGGGCATCTATTTAGTATCACTACATTTGTGTTTCTGCACCTACGTAACTCAAGAATCAATACACAAATTTTTGTAGGTTTTGTGAAATTTATAAACAATTTCCCAGTTTTGTTAAATACCAGACAAAGTAACAGTTTACACGAAGACTTAAATGTGTTTCAGCATGTTTTCAGAGCAACACTGGGGTAAAAATGTTTCCAAGAACCTTTACAAAGAAAACTGAAGTACACTTCTATGTTCAATAAACCTTTCCTCTAGAAGTAATATGGTTTTTGACACAAACAGGCAGTGGTAGGCTGTATAGTGTTTCCTAACTTATTCATTGTTCTTCCAATATAAACAAGAATTACAGAACCAATGATGGTTTTCCTGACACAGTAATAGCCAGTCTCAAAGTGACACACCACACTAAAAACTTCAATGTGAATGTTAGTACGTTACTTGTAATTCCCTCTGCTATAAAATGTATACTTCACAATCTTATTTTCGTATGGATAAATATGCAGACTGTAATGGCAGAACTTTTCAGACGCCCATATACATTGTGAAGGTAACAATGTAACCTAAAAGGTTACACAAAACTCACTGCACAGTCAACAGTTGGCAGAATGTCATTTGCTGTCATCAGCAATTTACCAAGCCTGTAGGCACATGGTTTGAGAAAAACCACATTCAAGAATTGGTGTGATTCCATATAGCAAGTTTGGAATGACACTGGATCCAACTGAAGAAAATTTATCCCACCTTGACCACTTTGAAAACTCATTCAAGGAATGGCACTGAAACCCATATGCCCATTATTATGCACTTGAAGAAAAGTTTTACTTGAAGAATCACAGTACACAGAAGATTTCTTTTATTAGAATATATTTCCTGCAAACAACATTCCTGTCAGAAAACTTTTCAGACTACATAGTAAGGTGCACAGTTATAGAATGAAAATGCACATTGAAACTATCACTATTAATGTGCTGAGCAATAAATTTCTGACTCAAGCCAAAACAAGATCTCCACTGGCAGACTAGTTCAAATCTGAACTTCTTGTGCATCTGTTGTACTGAAAGAGGATATAAAAGAGCCATTTTGAAGTACAAACACAAAAATGGAGTAACACTTGTTTACCTACACACCACGTTTGTCAAGTCTATAAATATACTCATACATGGTAAATCTAAATGAAATTAAATATATTAATAACGACGCATGGAAAGGTAAATTACAATAAGTTTGCTCACTCACTCGCTCTCTCTCTCTCGCATACACACACAACCTTCTTTTAAAATAAGATGAATGGCTTAATTTAATTGAAAGGTTTTTATTAATACCTCACATACAATGTTTTCAGAACAATATGTAGGTTAAACACTGCTCTCTGAGACAAGACTTACATGTAACGTGAAATAGAATGCGTAAATAAAAATGTACACTGATTGATTTGCACAACTAATGGTTTCCACAAAATTTACATAACTAGGAGAGGGGAGTCTTTCTGTTTTATTTCAAAGTTTAAAAATGGGACCAGCAGTACTTTCTCGTATTTGAACACCTAGAAAGAAAGAATTCCCTCCCATGTATTCAAAGCATGTACACCCAAGCAAGTGTTGTCAAGGGAAAGAAATGTCTTTGCTCTTGGTCAAGGCAGACTGAAGTAGATCATGTATTTACTGGTTATCTATGTACAAAACCTCCCACAGCAAAACACAGTATCGTGTGTAACTTCAAAAGTATTACCATTTTGTTTCCCTCTCATTTTAACACACACATTTTAATCTAATTTTCAGTTCTGTTCAACATTACCATGTTCCTTCCAAGTATTGTCTGTAGTGACTCACAAGCCACACTACCTTATTACATCTTGGTGAAAAAACAGTCTTAGATTAAAAATTTAATTTGTGCTTGTAAATGTTGATTCATCTGACAGAACTGCATGATGCCCCCAACACTCTCTTCATTGTTTTGAATTAAGCAATGAAGTAAATCAAGAACAGCTTATTTATGTTACCTCCTACAAAGAAGTAATACTTCATACGGCTAATCTGGGATTATGGCATTAATACAATTAGAAACAGGCATGAGCAGATGAAAAAATCACTAACACTGTTGAACATGAAATTATTTCCTTACTTTAAAAAGTGTGGATTAAAAATGGGGTCCTTCTGACAAGGCAAGGATATAGAGGTTAAATAAAAACATTTTACATTACAGTTACAACTAGTTATATAACTTCATTTCCTGAAGAACTAATGGCACAAAACCATGCAATGTAGTGTATCCATCACACACACACACACGACCTAATCATGTTTATGTGCCTCTAGAACAATCTTCAGGTTCCTTCATGTGCAGAGGTCATTCCAAACACAAATTTCATGGAGGAAGAGTATAATGGTGTACAAAACTGCCAAAAACAGAAGGTGACCAGTACTTCTGTTTTCCGAATACCTGTGTACCCATTCATGGAAGTCATTTGAAAATGTGGAGGAATGACGACTGTACCGTAAATCTGAATCTGACAAGTTGTATTTTCTTAAAAAGATATTTCAGAAACAAAGGAAATAAAACATAATTTTATCTTTCTTCAGTAGGAGTAAGAGTAAGCAAGTATTCTGATCAGAGTTCTTACTAACAAATCAGTAATGCAAGCTCCCAAGTGTTTATAAAACGAAGACTTCATTTATACAAAAAATTATGATTTTTTAATAACTGTATGGGGTTATCCCTAGTAAGGGAACTTTCAGCCTCAGTCTGAAGATGATCTGAATGACTAACAATAACTCAAAACCTACAAACCAATGTAAGGTAATGAAATTTCATTATAGAAAATAGACACCCAGACCTTTACAGTGTGACAAAATCAGTATTGTTACATTCATCTCAGTTCTTTATAATGTACAGCGTTCTAAAAAATCTGTAACAGTTCTTGCATATCGGAACTTAAAACAAATTTTGACCTATCTGAATCACGTGTGACAGTGGAGAAAATTAAAAAAAAAAAAAAAAGCTTAAAAAAAAAAAAAAAAAAAAATTAAAAAAAAAAAAAAAAAAAAAAAAAAAAAATTTAACAAAAAAAAAAAAAAAAAAAAAAT
>Ga0123352_10004936_pt1 | contig 19870 bp, 9 predicted proteins | sample TergutLab28metaG_FD_89700 | JGI IMG/M metagenome (GOLD analysis project Ga0123352, IMG submission 89700) | Labiotermes labralis P1 segment gut microbial communities from Petit-Saut dam, French Guiana - Lab288 P1 | ecosystem: Host-associated > Arthropoda: Insects > Digestive system > Gut ...
AAAGAGACCACTGGGGAGACCTAGGCGTAGATGGGTGGATAATATTAGGATGGATCTCCAGGAGGTGGGATGTGGGTATGTGGACTGGATTGGGTTGGCCCAGGATAGGGATAGGTGGCGGATTCTTGTGAGTACGGTAATGAACCTTCAGGTTCCATGAAATGCGGGGAATTTCTTGACTAGCTGCAAACCAGTTAGCTTCTCAAGAAGGACTCTGCACCATGGAGTAAGTAAGTAAGCATATTATACAGCCTAATCATATTACTTTCTACACCCACTATGTTGACAATATTTTAATCATTTATGAGCACACACAAATCACCTCCACACAGATCCTACATTACGCTAAGACTGTTCACACCAATCTGCAACTCAAACATACACTTAATGCTTAACCCTCTGTCGAATTTCTGGATATTCTCCTCCACAGATTCCAAATATAAGTTTACAGGAGGAAACATACATCTACAGATACAATGATCCACTGCAATTATAATTACCCTATTGGACACAAATTAGCAGTCTTTCATATACTTCTCTAGAGAATGCAGCAGTGTCCTCTAAGTACTTCATACAAACAAAAAGGAATGGACCACAATTCTACACATTGCAAAAGCCAATGGATTTCCCTATGCATTTCCCACAAAACTCAAAACACAAATATCACATACATTCTCATTACAACCCACAAATGACACTCCTCTTACCAACCACAAACATGAGTCACATGCACCTACTATAATCCCATGATATGTAAACTAACCAAATTTTTCGAAACACCAAATTCAAAATCACATTCCATACCGACAACACCATCCGTAACATTTTAGACACACGACTCCATAACCAATATACACTCACATAGTGGTATTTACCAACTAACATGCCACACATGTAACGTCTACTATATAGGCCAAACTGGTAATAATCAGAATTAAGATTCAAAGAACACATCCATTATGTAACAGCCAACAACCCACAATCAACATGTGTGTTCCATATCTTACATAATGCACATGAATACGGACCTGTGGAAATACTACGACCTTACTGCATTCCACATACACAACAGCAAATGAATAACACCTTGGAAAATTACTACATTCAATTCTTTCACCAGCACAACACAAGTATTAATGAACAAAACCAAAAAGAAAGAAAAAAAAAAACATATTCTGATTAACCTACGATACACAAATGCAATATGCATGTGTGTAACTCCCTGTTACCAGACCTTTTCAACGCTTTTCATTACCGAGTCATAAGTCTTCTATGTAAATCACAAACACACACACACACAAAATATATATATATATATATATACTACAGACAACCATTTTAACTCCTAATATTTTCTACATCACTGCTTTACTACTTAACTGGAATTTTAACCAAAACAATATAATTTTAACTGTGGAGTGATCCTGACAAAGCACAAACAGAAATATATTTTTATTTATGCACATACATCTCTGAAGATGGCAACATGAGTGGCCAAAACATGTTGGTAAGTCATGATATAATAAAATTACATCATATAACCGAAGTGCATTTGTAGGTCTTTAATAACCTTTATATATCTAATTAATGCACAGAAGTGGAACACATCAAACAGGTCCTATGGTAGTGAAGAAGCAACATTGAACAGTGTGTCCTTTCATACAGAACTAGCTGATACTGGAGTGCAATCAAAACATCTCCTGAAAATATATGTTGTGAGAGTAAGGCTTTGTAACTGATTTTCTTCAGTGATGTGTAGTGGTGAAATTTACCTACTGTTAAGTTACTATACATATGGGGCACTGTTTTAAGAGGCCTCATATTTAAAATAACACACTGGATGGCAGATAATCCCAGATAAACAGAGGCTATTCCCTTATGTCACTAAATCTGGAGTACGGTGGGCTGCTAGTGCAACCAGAATAACCAGACTTATCTTCTTTTCAAACACAGTACCCTCAAAAAGATGGTAAACAGAAGGTCTCACAAATTGCTGAACATATAAGTGAAGAGGAGATGTAACAGATGTTCTTCCGGCATGTTGGTGCAGCTACCCACAGTCAGCACTTCAGTGGCCACCTGCCTGGGACTGAACAACTGGTTGTCCTTTGTGGTCTAGTCAATCACCCAATTTGACAACCGTCGACTATTATTTGTGGGGAAGTTTTAAAGACAACTTACTTACAAACAATGTATATGCAGAGAAAGATTAAATCATAATGCATGCTGTATCAATGATTTCTAGACAACAACTTCAACCAATCCTTCATTACTTGTTCACCAGGTGTCAGGCATGTCTGACAGCTGACGAGTTTATTTTCATCATCCCCTTTAACAGTCAGTAATTTACATAATCTGCTTTACTGCCAACTGCCCGTAAGAAAGCATACCATGGATGGAGTCATTTTTATTCATCATGAGCTCTCATCTGAACAGAAGTTGTAATCTTGTGAAACCAAAGAAATATTACTGCCAGGAACATTATGCTCCGACTTGATGACTTGACTTTCTGGTGATGTGCACACTGAAATCGGAGCATTACTACCCACTGTGGGACTGGCAGTACTGTGAATGTCTTCTGAACAATCAGAACAGTGACTACTCCTACTACTTAATTCTGAGTACTTGCTTGAAGTGTTGGAACATGGTGATGTTCCAGTAACTGAGTCTTCAGTAGCAATCTCTTCATGTGTCCTAGATGGAAGTGTAGCAACAGGACTGATATCTAAAATGCAAGATGTGTCCTCACACTCAACAAGTTGATTGTCATAACACTTTCGTCGTATGCCACCCAAAATAATAGACTTTGCAAGACTACTTTCTGCAAATTCTTTAACCATGCTGGGCTTCTTGCTACATTCATCAAAGCAACTCAGTGCCTTACTGCTGAATCCCTTCTGTTTCAGAGGAGCCTGCTTTGCTTGACAGTCTGTAATAAGAAGAACAGTTATATTAACCCCCTTTTTCTCTCAAAATGCTTTATGCAGTGCAAGATTTTAAGTTTATGAACAGAATAAAATGTTCAATCCTCAAAACAGTACATTCCAGCTTATGATGGAATTTGCATTTAAAGACAAATTTTCCCAGATATTAACACTTAGAGAATTTATGCTGAAATGAACAACAGTGGGCAAAATAGTGTTCCAATGGAATATTAAAATGGTGGGAATAAATGAATACAGTCATAATTTGGGTGGTTTATCTCATTTCTTCAGATAGGAATATTTATTAAACAACATACCTGTAATTATTTTTTATCTCATGCATTCCATTGTGTTGCATAAATTACAATATATCTCTTACATACCAATAACACAACTAATTGTATTATATTATTATTATATAAATATGTGGTTAGATGTTTCAATGTTTCATCCTTAAGCCCACTGTCCCAGCTGACTTTAAATTGGATCCTATAGGCATGTTACTTAAAGTCACATGATAATGGACATATAATTTTTCTATTTGAATATTTGTTTGCTTCTCAGAATGTAATTCAGCACATTGTGTGAACAAACTCCAAGTTTAGCAAACAAAATTGTTACTGAAACCTGGGTCCTGAAAATGTTGGTTGGCAAAATTCAGCTCTTCTCCTTATTATGCCAGCTACTAAGACAGACCTTTTATCATCCACACTACTCAATATTTACATGAATGAAATAATAGCAAAATGGAGCCAGATTAACACAAAAGGCATTACTCTCTCAACGAGGACAAACATGAACACTTGTACGTTTTGCAGATGATCAAGACATAATAGCCTATTCAGAGGATAATTTACAGAGAGCAGTATTCACATTACAAATAAAAGCAAAAAATTTTGGAATGGAAATATCACCAGAAAAACATGAGATGAATGGCATTTTTAAGACAAGACCAGTAAGATGTAAAATCGATGTGAATAACAAATGTTTACAACACATAAACAATTTTAGGTATCTTGGTTGTGAAACTTTCTATCAAAATGAAATGGACATTCAACAAAAACTAGCAAAATTTGCTGAAATACTGGGAATTCTAAACAATACTTTGCAACCAACTTTGGTCCAGAAATTTTCAGAAATAAAAGTAAATAATGCACTGGTTCTCCCCATTCTTTTATATGGAAGCAAAATCTGGACCCATAGAAAAAAGGACCAAAAAACAAATGACATAGTTGAGATTAAATTTTCAGGAGACCAGCCAGGTACACAAAATAAATGAAGAAATTTTTGGAAGAGCTGAAAGTAGAACCACTTGACAAGAAACTAAGAAGATACAAATCCAACTGGCTATGACATGTAACAAGACTGAACAGCAACATGATGCAAAAATAATGCTCAATTATAGATCAAGTGGACGAAGATGACTTGGAAGACCTTTGAAGAGACTATATGATGAGGCTCACATAGGTCTATCAAAGCCTGACTTGTGATGATGATGGAGTTGGAGACAAGTGTCTTCCCACTATCAGTGAAATTATAACTTTTACGTAACATGGTTGAGATACTCTACGTGCCCTTACATGTATAGCTGCTGTTGGGGGTAATTCCATTCCAAATAAAAGCATGCAGTTTCAAGACCTCTTTCAGTTCATTTGTGGAATTCCTAAAATTCAATGTAATGACAGCATGATGTCTGTATAAGGTAACAATTGTCTTCAGGAATGACTCACACTTTGAAGCCAGCTGACACAACTGCGCTGCTTTCAACCTATCCTCTTTTGACTCTGGTAAAAGCTGTAATTGTAGACTTGACTTCTGCAGAAGGGCAGCATCCTTTGCATCCTTTGCTTTCAACTCCTTGTTCCTTTCCTACAAACAAAACTAACTTTGATTTTAACAGTTCCATATGAAACACAGTGACAAGACAAAGACAAGTGTTTTTAAACTGTGTAAAATGTACACCCTTTAGGCATTAGTATGGGTATATACCTGAAGGCATATACTAAGTGAAACTAGAGTACAATGAATACAGGCAGTTTATACTACTGTGTTTCTGAGACTTGAAACTGTCAAAGTATTAGTGTATGTGAAACTTGTATCTGCTGTAAATTTGGAGTCCTTTCCCCCCTCCCCCCCAACAATTAAAATTACTTCATTTTATTCAGGGGTCTCAAAATGCTGATGTCCTTTCTCCACACACGACTTGCAAAGTCTGAAATATTTGCAAACATACAGCAGGGCTTGTCTTGACAACAACTTGGTCAAGGAAAAGATCTCATCAGGAAAAAGCCCATTCAAATATGACTGGTTATCACTTATGCCAACTGACCCAGTTTCCTCAATTAATTCACAAACAATGCAATATCACATCCCAGGAGACTAGACTCCATGACACTGAATGCATCTTGTTTCCATAGTTCATCACATTTGTTGTCATGCTCTACTTGCATTTGTTACCATGCCCGACCACGATTTTGATAAAAAAGTTTTCAATCTCAGAACGATATTCAATTTCAAAGTACCACTGTATAACATCCAGCATTATAAGGATTAACAAATGTAGTATACATACATGTTTGTACATGTCAATATTGATACACATACTGTGGCTGGGAAAGCAGATAAGGCATGATATACCCACTATTTACAAGCAGTGAGTATGTGTAGACATGCCATACCAACCTGAATAGTAAGTTGTTTCAGCAAGGCATACTGTCCTTACTGCTAACACATTTTGTATTTTGTATCTGACTTTTTGTATTTCTTCTTGAATTCCTGGATTTATCTTGAAAATGAAGATGCACACAGATGTGAATTAAGTTGCTATCACCCACTGCTGTAATGACATGACAGTAACATGTTGCTTACTTGCTCCTGCTTCAAAGAAACAGCAGCAAGTATTCAACAATATACCATAAGACTCTTATCCTTATCAATTCCACCTCTATCACTTCCACAGTTGCAGTCTGTATAACAGTTGTGTTGTTTTATCACTAAACACCTCACTGACCATGCAGCATGTAGATGGGCCAACAATGACTAATATCAACATGAGGGTTTTTCATTTATGGTACTCCACATGATTTATCCAGTGAGATAATAGCCCTTTCAAGTAAACTCCTCCCCTTGCAACAGCTTCCTTTCATTCACTGTCAGCTTCCAGATGCTGCCACAATTCTGCCGTTGGCACTTCCTCTTCATCAGTATAATTAAGGGTCTGAATCACAATAAGGAAACTTTTGCAATTTCACTTCACATTATTTGTAAGCATCATGAAATACTGCTAGAATGCCAAGGTCTGGAGATCTGGATGGCCAGTGTACACTACCATGACTGATCCAGTGACAAATGAAGTAATGACTATAGTAATTTGTCTTTGCACAGCTGAAATGGGAAGGCATGCAGTCATGTTGCAAGTAGGTGTAGAGACACGACTGTCTTTCCACAGCTACGTTTTCTGACAGGTGCAGCTTTCCTAGTTAATGGATTGGTCAGGTGGTCCAAAACAGTGTCCCCACATCTCCAGATCTCAGCCTCCAGACTTTTATCTCTAGGGGCACACAGATTTAGTATACCAGCACGAAGTGGAAGCAAGAAATGTAGTGTGAGATTTGAGTTTTCCACAGTGGTTTTGTTGTTGACTGAGGCCATCTGGGACATAACACTGTGTTGCTGGGTAAGTATTCTCCAAGAGTATGAAGGAACAAAGTGCCTTCATCTTCAAGGATTGAGGGGGTCCATGACGATTTCCTTTTCTGTGCAAGACATGAGGTTCTCATGATGGTGACTACAAATACTGTCATTTTCTGAGATGTGATGATTTGCAGTCCGGTAGAAATTTGTCAGTGTTATGGTGCAGACTACTACCAATACCCACCCAAAAAATGGAAGGAGCAGGTTCATCTGAAGTACGGTAAATTTCTAGGAAGCTACAGAGCCTTACATTCTACAGCACAGAAATCCTCAAGGGTTTGCTGCACAGAAAAAACTCATAAATAAATTACCCACCCGGAACTGTTGTCTCAGTGCACAGTTTGCTGCATAGTCGTCTTGCCAAACTTTCTGTCGCTTTGCTGTTAATTTGGCAAGAGTGGGCTGAACACTATCTGCATGTTTCTTGTCTCCATGTCCATGCTCCAATTTAAACATCGCATCATCAAACAGCCGCTTTGATGTATTCTTATCCTCTGGAACAATTTGCTCATTTTCGTTTGGGTCCCAGCGGTTCTCTTGCCGTCGAGCACCCGACACAATTATATATTCACTTGTCTGCAAAATATCAAGCACATTAATGTGGATTTTCAGAATAAGCATTTCATATAAATTACATTCAAGCAGATAAAATGTTATTATTGGATAAAGTACACAAGTCACACATACCTTTGAAAAATGAAAAATGTGTGATCTGAGATCATCATAGCAGTGTTGTTGAAAATTCAAGTCTTTTTGGGATGTTATGCAGTGCTACTGGTTAAATAATTCCCACTCTTATGATGGATCATAGTGCCTCTGCTTGAAAACAGCTCGACCTTGAAGAAGATGGCACTATAATTCTTTGAATTGTCAGGAACCATTTACCCAACAACACAACACAACATAACAGCCTCCTTGAAGACGTAATCTTTTTATGAAAGACGTCCACCTTAAATGTGCTTGTTGCATGGTGACCAGCAAATATGCAAGAAGATACACTGTGACCCAGCTTCATCTATCAGTGACTATTTACCAGACAGATCATACAAGAGGGGAGGGAAGACTGTACAATTTATGCACCTGAAAAGCATAACTAAATACTTTCAGAAGAGGAATATGGATTTGACTAAAAATGAAACAGAGACTCTGCATTATTTGAGGATATGATGCTGTGTTGACTGGTAACTGGTTACCTTGCTGCAGTTTTACCTAATTACACACTTTTTATAGCTACAGTTTTGCTCCCATTTAAATCCTTATATAAAAATATGAATATAAATTTGAATACTGTTCATAGTTCATACACCTAAATGAAGACCATGACTCGTAGACATCACAGTAAACTGATAAGAAATTACAAAACCTTTAATGGATGAAGAAATAGTAGCTAGCTGTAAAAGTATTGTGCTGTTACATACCTTTGGTTCAGTTTTTATTTCAATATAGTTGGTACAAAGATGGCATTTCATTCTGAAGCTCCATATTGGGGTAGTGATGTATTCACCAACTTTTTTCTTCTCAGCATTATAGCTGCAATGACACAAGACATGTTTATCTTCATATAATGAGGAAACAGGTAAAATAAATATACTGGAAGCTGCACAGGTTTAAGTGTACATTCTGTGGGGTAAAAAAAGAGTGCTCAAAACCACTAATGACATGAGCTGGCATCAAAGTTTCGTTCATGGTTTTCCTCACAACTGTCCATTTGTGGCCTTTCTTTAACTTCTGTTAACACTAAATGTCACAAATTGAAAACAGTGTCCTGCAATCATGACTTTTTTTTAAATTTCCTGTATTTACAAAACGATCTCTCACTGGAAGTTCAGGTCTTCTTCTGGGACGTTATGCTGTGCTCATGGGTTAGTGGTTCCTGGTGTTTTGAAGTCAATATGCTTTTTCAAAACACCAGGAACCATTAACCCATCACTATAGTGTCACATTTCACAAAATCTGAATTCTCAGCTACACTGCTGTAAGAATATCAAATTACACACAGAACTCTTATACATCATACAAGTGTTTGTTTAAAATGCTTTGACATTTTTAAAATATTGTGTCAGGTTTATTTATATTTAAATTGTGCACTTCTGATGTGTCAATTATTTTTACCAACACCCATATGATTTTCACAGCAGTCATGAATTATTCATAGTCTCCTACAGGACATCATCCTTATTTTACTGTTTCTCAAAGTGACAAATGAGATATACACACACAGGTCCTTCAAAACATCTATACTTGCTTCATAAATCCTTTTAAAAACCCACACCACTCTTGCTCTCATTATTTCCGTCCATACTGAAATAACTATCAGTTCACTAATGTTCTGTGTTTTGAAGGCTTATAGTTGCATAAATAGCTGGCACTGAACCAGTCACATGTTTCCTGTCATTACCTTGCTTATTTACTTACTTAATCCATGGAGGAGAATCCTTCTTGGGAAGCTAACCGGTTTTTAGCTAGTGAAGAAATTCCCCGCATTTTATGGAACCCGAAGGTTCATTACCGCATGCACAAGTGCCTGCCATCTGTCCCTATCCTGAGACAGCTTGATCCAGTCCATACTCCACTTCCTGAAGATCCATCTTAATATTATCCTCCCAGATTCACCTGGGTCTCTCAAGTGGTCTCTTGCCCTCATGTTTCCCCACCAAAATCTTGTATGTGCCTCTCCTCTGCCCCATACGTGTTACATGCCCCACCCATCTCATTCTTCTCACCCGAAGAATACTGGGTGAGAAGTACAGATCATTAAGCTCCTCAATATGCAGTTTACTTAACTCCCTTGTTATCTCGTCCCTCTTAGGCCCAAATATTCTTCTCAACACCCTATTCCCTGGCTGCTGCTGTAAGTGAACCTACCCTCTATAGGCTCCTAACATTCCACGTACCAAATTCATGTCCCTTTTCCATTGTTTGTCATACCAAAGTAACAATCCAGGTCCGAGGCAAGTGTTCATGTTTCGTAACAAATCCAGTTTTTATGGGGAGAATTTGTCAACAGCTCACCCACCCCCAAGCTGGAGGACCACCCCTTGTCGGCTGTCTGCAACTGCTTATTCAATATATTTGCAGCTACCCTCCATACTGAAGGCCTCCATATTGTCTCTACCTAAATACAATTAATACAATATATAATAGAACGCAGTATACTTTACCTTGCAAACTGTGGTCGCTGTCTCCAAGCTTAAAACTAAGCAAAATGTTATCTTATCACTGCACTTTAAAAAAATTCTGTGTGGAAAATGGAAGCAGTAAGTAAAAGTTGGGATGTGAACACCTTCTGGTCTTAACGGCCATACAAAACTTCTCTCTAGGCAATAAGTGTTAAGTGACTGTGCTGTAAATATGTTCATATATATAACAAACCATGCTTTTAAAAAATTTACAAAATAATTTGCAAATGGCAACAGCTACTTAGTAAAATCTTTCTGCACACACTGCATGCACCATAATGATTGCTGCAGCATATCATGAACTTCCAACCGTGGAAGAAGTAAAATTATAGGCTGAACATATAATGATACCAGATTGCAGAGGAATATGTCCACTGTCAATAATATATCACTAAATGTGCAGACAGGGTTCAGTATACATACTTTGTACAAAAAGTGTCTTAATTATATTCTGTATTATTTTTGTGGCATTTCTTATGTGGCTTTTAGATGGATTACTCCTTTAAATTGGAAGTGTGTTAAAAGGGCAAAATGTACATAAATCACATCAGAAGTCTTTGGGACCAAATTATTTTTAATGTTTAAGGTGGGAAAATGGCTGCAGTGTTCTTATAAAGAAGTTTTACTGCACATCTACTTTATTGGTAAATAATTTTGCGAATGAAACACAGATAGTTTGATGTAGCATACATTACATTTAGTTACATGACAGATGATCACAAATTATACTAGTTCACTTACCGAACACCCATACCGATGTGATTCCCACATCCATTACACCAAATGTTGAATGGCATTTCAAAGCGTATGATAAGTATACCCATATGAATCTTTCTAGCACGTTCCCTGAGAGCGTGGGTTCCTAAGAACTTGTTAAGGCCACCTTTCCTGGGGTCATAGTCAGGTGGGTAGTAATGATTGGTACCTTTACGTTCTCCCATTTTGATTGATCAGCTGAAAGTCTGCAAGTTAACAAAATATATATGAAATTACTGAATTCTGCGTTCTAATGTTGTAAGAAAAACTCCTATCTCATACAATATACTATTTTTATAAAGATTCTACAAAATAAATCACTCCAAACTGTGATTATAAAATATATTTTAGGTCTTTTATACTAAAAGATATGCTGGCACAGACACAGAAACTTGTGTCATTTGGGCAAACTACAGAATGTGGGAATTGGTGTAAAGTATTCTAAGACACTGTCATGTTTCTTCATTTCGGTACATAATTTCATTCTGAACTCTTTTGCATGAACTGAAAAAATTGTACACATTAGACCCAACATATGCAAAAGGTACAGTGGTGACGAGAAAGGTGATAAATACAACAAACAGGCATGAAAATTAATTCTGACATCAAATGACTGGGAGAGCAGTCAGTTACAACAACAGGGTGAACATAAATTTAACATTGGTATGTACATAATTTAATTTACGCTTGATACTACCTTCTCATTAAATTTTCTAAATAGGTTGATACAAGTCAGTGTCAAATTTTATGTGACAATGCAAAGAAGGTTTGTCTGTAGAAAGTAATTCTTTACTTTCTGCAGAACAGTCATGTGTAACACGTCACTAGTCATGAAAAAAACGAAATAATGAGATGGGCGAATATGAGTGACAATTAAGTCTAAAGGTTTGTGATGATTGGGTGTAACTGAGGTGACACATCTCATTCATAAATGCATGTATTTCTCCTCGCAACAAATTCCATCGCAGAAGTTTATGCTGCTGCTTGCTTGGTTACATTTTCCGTTTATTTAAGATCACAATTGATACAAACTCAAATGGAATGACGGTCTGTATCAGAGTCGCGATATATCTAACGTAACCTCTTAATTAATAAATGGCTTTGAATTCCCGTAATTAAAACCTCATTGGACCTGTAGCGTTAATATCGCATTCATATCCACGAAAGTCACTGGGTTCGATAATTTACAGGGAGGTTATTAACATTTTACTCGCATTACAAACACCTTACCGTAATTGCTTTGAATCTGTTACTACAACATTACTACACGTAAAAAGAAAAATAGAGGAAAACTTATAACCATGTCGAATTATTACTTTATTTCCACCTACTTGGAATTATCATTAACGCAACCACTCTAACCTCACTAAGCTTGTCATTCCGTTTGGGTTTTATTTAGTTCCATTCCAAGTGAAAATTGATGAAACTTACAATCTAATGAAGCTGACGTAAAGTGACTTAGGTACACAAATACGTTAATTAACAGACGAAATATATTCTTGTCACCCCTTTTCGGTCTACTAATATTATAACGCACACACTTCCTTCCACACTACGCAGCCAGTCTAACCCTCACTGACCGCACACTGTCGATCACAGTTCATCTAGTATCTGTTGATCGTACCACACACGACAGGTCATGGGGCAACACAGAAGAGTTACACACATGGTTATCGCCCAGGTAAATGAGATGATAAATGACAATTTGAAAGCACAAACAGAAAAGTTACTTTTGGAATGCCAGGATGGATTCAAAGTCAGATCTTGCATCGATCCATTGTTTAGTATGAAATAACTTTTAGAAAAAAAAGAGGAGAGTTAAATTTGGAAACCTATTTAGCCTTTCTTAATTTTGTGAAAGCCTTTGACAGTTAAACGAGACAAGTTGTTTGAAATATGACAAAGCACAAATATGCCCAATTTTTTACTAAAAAGTGTAATAGAAATTTATTTTGGAAAAAAAAAAAAAAAAAATAATAAGAAAAAAAATGCCTAATTTTTTACAAAAAAGTGTAAAAGAAATTTATTTTGGAAAAAAAAAAAAAGATAATTATCAGAACAACATACAATTAATCGCAGAAACAGACAAGGCTGTCCTTTATTACCCACACTATTCAAAACTTACATGACTGAAATAATAGTAAAATGGAACCAGATTTACACAAAGGGTATTGCTCTATCAGCCAGTACAAACATGAACACTTGTACTTTTTGCAGACGATCAAGTCACAATAACTTATTCAGGGGATAATTTACAAAGAGGATGATTCACATTACCAATAATAGCAAAAAATTTTGGAAGGGAAATATCACCAGAAAAATCTGAGATGATGGCATTTGTAAGATAAAACCAAATAAGGAGTAAAATTGATGTGAGTAACCAATGTTTACAACAAATAAACAATTTTAAGTATCTTGGTTGTGAAATTTTCTATCAAAATGAGAAGGATATTCAACAAAAACTAGCAAGATTTGCTCATATACTGGGAATTATGAACAACACTTTTAAACTAATTTTGTTCCTGAAATTTTCAACATTGAAATTATATAATGCACTGGCTCTCCCCATTCTTTCATTTGGAAGAGAAATTTGGACCCTGAAAAAAAAAAAAAAGGATAAAAAATGAGTGACATCCCAATTGAGATGAAATTTTTCGGAAGAACAGCCAGGTATAACTGTTGTGACCACAAAAGGAAGGAAGAAATTTTGGAAGAGCTGAAAGTAGAACCAGTTGATGACAGACTAAGAAGATACAAATCAAATTGGCTATGACATTTAACAAAAATGAACAAAAAGCTGATGACAAAAATAATGCTGAATTACAGATCATATAGATAAAGGTGACTTGGAAGAGACTATTAGACTAGGCTGAAACAGGTATATCAAGGCCCAACTTATGATGGATGATGATTATTATTATTATTATTATAGTTGTAATACCCTGTAACACAGTCTTCCTGTGCCCTTTTCTGCAAAAAGACTTAACATCATTGTGAGCACATGGAAATCTTCTACTGAACTTCACCCAAACCATAAAGAAATGTGACAAGTATGAACAGAAATACACTTACCTCCATCAGCTGTAGAAGAGTAAGGGAGGTTGGACACCATACTGATCCTTACAATTGACTGTTTCTCATCTTTTGTGCAACCCTTTGCCTACACCTATCAATTAAATTTCACTTGAATTTTGTTCTAAATGGACAACAAATGTAAACGCGGGAAACTTTTCATTTACACCCCTAAGCAACATGTAGCTTCAATTGAACCAATTTTCACAAACTCTTAACTGTGGAAATCCAGTACATCAAATTTAAAAAACTTGGACAAAAGTGAAAACAAGCATCACTTTCACTTACGTATACAATACTTTGTGGAGATTTCAAAACTGAACATTCTTTTGCTGGTTTGTGATTAATTATCTTCTGTTTTCATACCATACTTCATTCCTTAAAGTCTTAATATACTCACACAGAATACCAAGCAACTTGTATGTTTCATGATGTTCTATTTGTGTTGCTTTGAATTATGTAATATTATGTTCTCAGTTGTGATTGGAGAATTAATTCTGGCAACTTCACAACAACATGATAGGTGAATAAGAAAACTCACATACACATTCTGCTGTATGGACTAAGCACCATGATGGAAGACACAATGTTTGGATGTAAGAGGGAGATGTGCAAAATAATGAGACACTGCAAAATAATCCGAATCATATATATTATAAAATCATTTTTTCAATTCACTTAATTTATAGTGCTGCAAAATTATTTTATGATCATAGTTTCCATTCATTCCATCTTATTTAAAAAAGCAGCGAGACAAACAGATAGACCCCAAGAAGAAATAATAAAATAACAATGATTACAGTTTCTATACACAAATTTTCTATTGCTTCATTATTAGTTTTACTTTTGACAGCAGCAATGTTCAGCATCAAACGTTACTTTGCATAGTTTGTTATATGGCACAGAAATTCGGCTCAGAAAAATTACAGTACTTTATATTCAATTTTGAAACATGTAAGAAACAGAATTTCATATATAAAAAGCAAATGATTTACATTTATATTTTAAACTGGCTGCTGCATTGTTACAGAAGCAATAACGATGTTTAATGACACAAATAATCAAGCAACATCAATGTACAAGTAGTCTCCTCCTAACGTACTAATGCATCAAATAAGGTATAGTGCTACACAAGAAGGAGTTTTAGCGAGGCACATTTTGTTGAAGAAAGAAGGAAAGAATGTAAAATACACTACATTTTACACCAAATGCAGGAATTATGGAGACTGATATCCACTGTCAGTTCCAAAAATTGCACATAAGATATACAGGAGAAATTTACTGTTCTCAAAAAAGGAATTAACTACACTATTTCAGTCTTGTTTTTCCTCTCATAACCAAAGTTAGTTGTCAGTATGGCAAAAGTAAATATCTCCAGTTGAAGCATTCCTAATATCATTTACTGTGGGTTCAAAATATGTTTGCTGTCATGAATTAGATTTCAGTCTGACATATTTAAAAAAAAAAAAATGTCACAATGATGTTTAGGAACAATATATATGCCTTTTGTATGTGGAAGTGTGCTGTTACCAGACAGAATGGTGCAACACTTAACCCTTCCAATGTTGCACAAATTTACCATTATTCCTATGGAGTATTAATGTCTCCCTCACTAAGATTTTCAAATGTCTAAATTTCCTTTATCCCCCACATCAGGGAAGTACATTAAGAGCTGCTCCTGTCATCTGTGATCATTCACACAGACTCCAACAATATATGAATGGTCAACTGTGGCATACATTTTATGACACAGAGAGGCAGAAAGGTGTTTGCAGAATATATGGAAACAATAAGAAAGGGAAGATATAAAGTGTGAAATATACCATATGCAACATGGGGAGGGTTGTATGAATGATGACTTGGTACTGGAAAATTGCAAAGATGGTTTACAGAACAAGGTCTACACCCTGTTACATGACAAATGTAATGTAACATATCAAGTGGTAATGCATGTATGAAACATTATGAAAATAATGGGAATTGAAAGCTTTTATCATAAAACATGGGTGTAAGGCTTGGGTAACCTTACTCAACATGTTGAAAAAAGTAATTTAAATTCATTTACTACTTTTATAATATTCGACACACCCAAACACAGTTTTATTTACGTTCAAATATATGGCCATAACTAATCAACACAAATGTAGACTGCTACATGTTTATAGAAATTATACACACGTATATCTGTTTTAATTTATTTAGCACCCATAATCATAACTTTCTGGTTCATTCATAGGTAAAGGAATTACAGAAGTGTAATATAAAGTAGTATAGTTAGGCCTATTTCTTCAACAAGTCAGTCATAAATGCAGTCAGATAAAACAATTATCCTTGGTGTAAACCATAGTTTCAACATGATTGTCTCATTCTGCTAGACATTCTTCCCATTTGTGCTTTAGATTGTGTTCCATAAATAGGATGTCCCTTTCTCTTCAGTGGAGCAGTACTCTCTCCTGGAAATCATACAGCAGTTTTCTCATTTTCAAAAACAAACCACCTACAGATTCATATGGAAGTTATTTACAGTTGCCATTCAAAATTGTTTTGAAGGTAGAATGAACGTACATTAATCATTTACTGATGTACTGGGAGGGAAAGTAACTCATCTTCCTATTTATCTTCACAATTATTTCAAGTAGAAGCATAACTTCACATAATGGGTGAATTTAATTTTTGTTTGATTACATCAACACTAGAAATGTAACAATCTGCAAACTGAAATTAAGTTTTAGATAGAAAAAACAGCAGTACGTGAGAACAACACAAAGGAGAGAGGAGCTCCAGTGCATACACAAGAACAAAACTGTAGTAATACAATTTATACATTTTTTTAATGGGGAAATAACTCTTTAATGGAATACCTTTCAGTCCTTCATCGGGTACATCCTCGGTTACTGCCTTCCACACTTATATATACAATGAAAGCTCTAAGACCTGCAAAAAAACAGGGATTTCATCCTTCTTGAATGATGATGCACAAAACAGGATAAAAACAATTTTTAAAAATATAATAACACTGAACATTTCTCTGATTGTGCACATATATACGGTATTTGGTGATGATCTGAAGAAAAGGAAGAATGTTCTTGTCATGCCTTCTCTTTTAAATAACATCAATGAATAAACTTATCACTTCTAGAGAAGGAAAAAATTAAATACGTATACAGATTAATAATTCCCTGACATGTCATATTACAAGTATTAAATGTAATTGTACTAAGTACACATTTTCATATTTTGCTCATTGTCAATGAAGCAAGGCAACTGTTGTTACATATTAATTAGCACTGATCTGGACACAAGGTATGATTTGCATCATGCTGCATTTGCTCTTCTGCAATAGTAATGCAACAAAACCTATTAAGTGTTTTTTACCTTCCTCATGCATGTGAATGAATACATTATATTCTGTTGTAATACCAAGTTTTCATGTGCCAGTTTCTATTTTAGATTAAGAAGACCTAATACTACCTTTTTAGCATAAAGAATGGTGGGTCATGGTTACTGGATGTATCTGTGAACATTATCATGATATGACTGTAATGTTCAATCACTGATGAAGTCTGTGAAGCTACACATTTCGATGCACAGTCCTTAGTGTACAACACATTGTAAACTGCATACTAAAATATTAATTTCTTGGACTATAGAATATTCTCTTAACTGACATTTAAATGGTGGTACAGGAGATAACTGATGTTTGTTATCAGCACATTTTTAGTTTATTTACAATAATTGGTCTTGACAGTCTTAAAATAAAGTAAGATGGCCCCTCATATGGATCTGATAATGTAGCTGTGTTCTCAAATGTAGAGTACATTCTCCAGATGTTATCACACATACATGTAACATACAACCATCAAATTACCTACCATATCAAATGACTTGGGTTCTGCCAGTTGTATCTTCCAGAATCATATGTACTGGATTGTTGAAAGCAATATCTATCCACACCTGCACCGACCAACGCCAAATATGTCTAATGATGTACTTTCTCAGGATCACAAAAAAGGTGTATGTTAATGTCCGAACTTATTATTGCATCCAATTTTTCATTTCATCCAGACACTTGAAAAATATAGTGTGAAAGATGAAAACCTATACAATACAGACAGCTGGATTCTCAAAAGGTTACACTGTCATGCCTTATGAAAATAATCATATTATTATTGCCATGCCCACTGTACATGCTAATGTAAGAAATCTGTGTTAGACCTGCATACAGTCACTCACAAATACATATCAATTTAACCACTTAAAAAAGTGTTCTAGTGAATGGTTGAAATACAATATTTGCCACAGTGATAAATAATGGACAAGAAATCAGGACATCTGGAAATGCAATCACATGACATTAAGGTGTTGTTCTCTTTTTCACAACAACACATGCATGAAACTGGTTCTGTGACCACTAGATGAGCAGTGAACGTAACCGCTTCTCTGGCCTAACGTACAAAAAGGTTCAGCAACACTCTCACATATAAGCTACACAATGCAAACAATAAATTCCAAACAAAACAATGCATCTATTAAATGCAAAAAAGTAACACTTCCTGAAATGTTCCCAAAATAATTGCAAAAAGTGACTACTGGCCCATCTGTCCACTTGCATGGAACAACTCTACTCCAAGGGGACACATTTTTGTGGGACTTTATAATGGGGAGTTTTAATGAATTCTGTTGACCAAATTCATGTCTGGTTAAACCTGGATAAGTAACAGACACTTTATGAGCAGAAGATGAAGAAACAGATGACAATGTAAGTATAACTGTGTACGACTGACTGTAAATATGTTCAGCGGAGCAGAGAGGATTGTCACTAATATGTGAAGCCAGATACATAGCATAACAACTGATTCAACAATTTAGAACAACAGGTACCTTGTTAAAAAGAAACATCAGCAACTGCTACATGTTCTTCCAGAACAATGTCCATGAAAATATTTATGATGGTTATCCCAGAATATCAGTAAATCAAAGTACTTGTACATGTGGCCACAAAGTTACTTCATTTGCAAACATAACAAATATGCAGTCATGCAAAAACTCCAATCTTTGTTGTAACAGTACAGTTTGGGAAACTGGTTTTGTGAAACAGTGTGTAGTGGTAAGGCCCAACCATTGCAAACTTATGTCACAGATGAGAGTACTTAAACAGTAACGTAAATAACAAAAACAGCGGATTCTGATCAGCAGACAATCCACACAGAGGACATACCTAAAGAAATGGAGGTGTGCAGCATCAGCAATTTCTACTGGAGAAGGCAGTTTTTAGCAATTTGTTCACCAGGTAACAAATTGTACACTACAGATCATTAATGTAGGTTCAATGAGAGGTTCAGGTTTCAGCTGAATACTCTGAATGTGCAATGTGGAAATTATTCAATCTCAAGAAATTACACGAAGTGGAAGTTAAAGAATATTATCTGACTAAAATGTCAAACAGGTTTGCAGCTTTTGACAGCTTATATGACAGAGGAAATACCCAGAGAGCTTGGAAAGTAACTATTAGAGAGTATATAAAAATTTCAGCTAAAAATGTCTGGGTTACTACAGCAATCTACTCACTTTCAACCAACCAACAAATCCTATTTGTAATAAATGGTAACATATGTCAGCACAACTTGTGCTATCATGACACCATTACATAAAATAAAGACAAGTATATATTATATGCATTGGGACTCTAAGGGAATGGACCCTGCATGTGACATGGCATACAGTGGGTGTTCCTATTTTTAAAATTATAATATTAAAAATCATCTTTACTTAAAATTAAAACACAGTCCTGTATGCGATGATGTCTTTGTTGTTTGTTCAGTGACTTCTTCATACCCACTCTAAACTATCCTGTGCTGGTCACAGTTCTTAGAATGAGTATGTAGTGTGTAGGATAGACTAGGGGATTTGTGGGCAGTCTACACATATATATCAACTCTGAACAGCAGGTTTCAGATCACTCTTCTTCTTCTTTTGGCATCACAACTCCTCATGGGTTCTGTCCTACTCAACATTTCTCTTCCATGCTTGTCTATCCACAGTCTTCTTACTCTTAATTCTGAATCTTCATTCTTCTCATATCCTCTCTGACATCACCCTCCCATTTAACCTTGGTCTTCATATCCTCCTTACTGCAACTGGTGTCTACTCTATTATTCTTTCTACTGTCCTCTCTTTATCCATTCTTACAATACACCCAAAACATCTTATGCTCTATGCTTATATATATATATATATATATATATA
>Ga0123352_10004937_pt1 | contig 19869 bp, 14 predicted proteins | sample TergutLab28metaG_FD_89700 | JGI IMG/M metagenome (GOLD analysis project Ga0123352, IMG submission 89700) | Labiotermes labralis P1 segment gut microbial communities from Petit-Saut dam, French Guiana - Lab288 P1 | ecosystem: Host-associated > Arthropoda: Insects > Digestive system > Gut ...
CTGCCAGTTTTAATACGTATTTGGTAATCAATAAGTGAGTAACAGCTGTCAAAGTTTCAAAATTCTCTGGCCATTATCTCCGTAACCGTTCAACTTTGGACATAGGTGTTTTGGGTTATATCGGTATACTTTAACATAACGAACACCCTCCCAAAGTCTGGCACATTCCTCCTGGGACACCCTGTATATATCTCCTCGACACACATTTGTCCTATGAAATTCATCCATTTGTGCGATCATAATTATAAAGTCAGTTACAGTGATTTAATCTGCACTTATGAAAACACTCACATTGATGCAGACTTCATAACATTCTTGTGATGTAAGGTTGTAAATGGGCTTTAGAAGAAAATTAATAAATGCAATCTAAGATTCTGGAGGAACAAAAACTGAAGTTGTGGGGTGGGGGAAACCTGAATGCAGGAACTTTCATAGAAGTAATTTTAGCTACTTAGGAGAGCATCATTCAAATGATTAACTTACAAATATTAATGCCTTACATAAGTGGGCATAGTGAATGTACATGTATGTAGTTGGTATGCTACACTGTACGCAATAATCCCTGAGTATCAAACCAGTTTATTGGTTTTTGATTGTACCAGATGCACAAATTAATTCATTTTCAAATTTTTATGCTCATTTTCCTTCATATGAGCATCTTTCTCTCATAAACTGATTGTCATGTTTCCTGGAACCTCCTCTCAACTGTCCTTAGTTCACGAACCTCCACAAATGCACATAATGTAACAGCATCTTGAGTGGTCTGCAAAGAGGCAGCAGCAATGCAGATCCTTCATTGTTCCTGTAGCTTTGTTATGAAGTTCATCCCTCTCACCTTCTCACTATTAATCATTTTGTATTGACTAAATCTTAAAGAATTTTTTGTGTATCATATTTATAAAGACAGTATAGGTAGCAGACCAAGAGATGATTCCTGTGTTGGTGGGGGATTAGAGCACTGTTACTAATGTGAGTGACAGTTGCTACATCACATATTGAAACGTCAGGCAATTTAAGTAGCACATATTGAGTAACTGCACTGTGCCAGTGCTTTCAGGTTTGGCAGCAGCAAAACATCATTAGCCATTAAACCTTGCACACATGCATGTCACATTCCTGGGCCAGATTAGCTCCTTCACAGTGGACTACATCTAATTTGTATGCATGTTCTATACCACTTTAATGATGTAACTACAGTCATGGTAATTCAAAAACAGTAATGCTATGGTGAGACTGGCCCTCACACAGGCAACCTTGCATAGCTACCCTTTGTGTCCCCCTCTTTGGCTGTACATCAGCCTATGTCAAAGGGAATTCAATACTCCATAACATGAGTTATTTACTGGACCATTAAAGGAATCATAAATAAATAATTAAATAATCTTCAAAATCAGGTTGCACTATCACCCTTGCCTTAAACTGCATACAAACTCAGCAGGTTATATATGGAGATCGGAAACAACAAAAATAAAGACACTCACTTCTTACACATGTACAGTATCTTAGTCAGAAGCAGTTCAAGCAGATAACCTCGAAAGGGATCACCCAAAAGATGCAACTCATCAACAATCACAGCACCAACCTTGTGAAGAGAACCTTCTTCTAGTAACCTATGTACAAGTAAATAAATAAATAAATAAATAAAATGAACACAATATTGTAACCAAACCAGACACCTATGAACATTACTTAGTGTAGTAAAACCCAGCCCCATCTAAAATATAACCTGTAATACCAGTAAGAAAAAATGATTCTGACACTGTGAACTTCTAAGACAGGAAAATATTGCATGCAAAAACCTTATTACACAGAAAATGTTAATATTACACTTTAAGTGCAGGCAGTCCCTAACATTCATACACAATTTATTCCTGAAAATGTGCACAAAGTCGAACAATATACGTAGGTTATTCGGAAAGTAAGTACCATCTGCGCATATCTTTCACGCATCCTCGAGACTGTCACTTTGCGGGTGTGCAGTGACTTCCTCTATCAATTGAGAAGCCATAGATGCCATTTCGTGAAATTCGTGTTATGTTTATGCTTGTTCCTGTGCGTTACACATGTTTAAGACTGCCAGCTGTGAAATACAGTCTGTAATCCGTTTTTTGAAAGCTAGAAATGTGCTACCAAGTGAGATTCATCACCAGATCTGTCAAGTGTATGGTGACAATGCGATGAGTGATGGCATGATTAGGAAATTGGTTCAGATGTTCAATGAAGGACGAGAGAACGTGCACAATGAGGCGTGAAGTGGGCGTCCATCTTTGGTGAATGATGATTGGGTGTGTAAGGTCAATGAAAGATTGCATGATGACAGACGTTTCACAATTTCTGATCTGTTCCTGCACTTTCCTCAGAATTCAAGGACTCTACTCCATGACATTGTCAGTACTGGCTAACATCGCTGGCGGCCGCATTCTGTGAGGAGGGCATACAAAAACTTGTGCCATGCTACGAAAAGTGCTTCAATAATGGCAGTGAATATGTGGAAAAACAGTTTGAAGAATGTCGAATCTGATAACAATAAAATTTATTCAATTTTTTTAAAGCGAAATGGTACTTACTTTCTGAATAAGCCTTGTACAGGTATGTTATAATGGAGGATCCAGTCCCATTTCTTCAATGTACAAAAAAATCCCTATTTATGGGTAAGAAACAAAACAAATGTAGAAACAATTATTGTGCATTCATACATTAATTCAACCAAAGGTAACTGTTCATGTTCCCCCCATCACACAAGCCAATAACCTCCGTAATTCTTGTGGCTATATAAGAGATGGCCAACGAAACACAAAGAGACAGACTATCTTTCTTTACCTCCTGCATACTAAGGATGTGATTTTAAAAGTGCCACTTTAAAAACCCATACTTTAGCTCTGATTGATAATTTCTTGTATGTTACCTATACACTGGAGCTACCTCTTGGTGATCCTGGGTCACCTGGACCACACCATTCCCACACAGTCTGGATGAAGGAGGGCCTACTGTACATGTTAACACCTTCTTCTTTTCAGTTGGTACATGGTATACATATGAATTAAAATCACAAGCTACAACCACTTGATATTTTTCAATACAATCTACAAAAAGCAGCATTTAGAGATATCTGTGTAGCACTGCTATACCAAGGGGCAAATTACTTGACTTCTGGTACTATAGTTTATTATAACATGCAATGACAAAAATAAAATGAAATAGAATTCATAAAGGCTAATGTGTTTGCAGACAGCAAATGTTTCTGATGCACATACTTGTGTGTGTATGTATGTGTGTGTAGACAGAGGCATATAAGTGTGTGTTTGTGTGCATATGCATATACTAACTGAACACCAAATTATAAAAAAGTTACTTCTGTTTTAAAGAATACAGATGGCAGAAAACTTCAAGGCATTTAATTTCTCTTCTACAGCTTAAAATGACACGATCCATGCAAAGTAGTTCCCCATGAAATCATGCCATCTCTCTGTGGGGTTGGGGTGCGGTTTTCTCTTAGACCACAGAGAGAGTATCTTAAAAACTGTACACCTTGATTTACAAGAATGTAACTATGTCCGTAGGGTTACTAAGTGACTCCTCTATACAAACTCTTTGCACCAGTACACACTGAAATTGTTTTAAACATATTCACATTAAATTGCTTGCAATGTGCAGAATAAGATGCAAGCTTAAGATGCAGCAGCAACCATACATAACAACACAAATTAACAGTATACCACCTAACAACATTACTTAAAATACTTTACCTGTTTATCAGACTGTTAGCTTTCTCAATGGTACAGATGGCAATGTCAACACCTTTAAAGCCACCAGGGATAATATGACTTCCCATCAGTCCTTCCACTCGCACACCACTGCTTGACAGCAAGTCCTGCAAAAAATTCATATCACTACCCTTCCTGATGTGCATCTTGAGGTTTTCATGGTGGTGCAGTACAAGACTTGGTGCTTCTGGGATGTAATGCCACATCACCGAGTAATTGGTTCCCATCACTTCGAAGGCACTATGTTCCTTTCTAATGTCAGAAAATTTACCCAGTGATCTAGTGTCATATCCCAGAAGAATGGAACACTCAGATTTCCTTCTGCTAAGCACAACAAATGAACAAATTCAGAGTTTCCCTTCCTGCTGTTCCCAAATATGATGCTCAGGTGATTTTTCAAGTTGTAAATGCCAAATTTGTAACCACAGATACTTCAATAAAACCTAGAAGAAAATGACAGTATTGTACACAAGTTTCAGCAAAAGTTATTCTTATAACAAAACCAACTAGATGCACCAACGTCTCAAATTTATTTTTGGAATGAAACTCTACATGTTTCAGACAGTTCCTCTGTCCATCATCAGGAGTTTTTCACTCTACACACAGCAATGGTATATGTCATACAGGTTTGCTGACAGCTGACTGCTAATTAATGTATAACATCAGACTATTGATACCAAGACTTGACAACTACCGAGGCACCTACAATTAATGTATTTTAACAACTAATTTTTAATTAAGCTTATAAATATGAACAAAACATAAATAAGCAGGTTGGCTCATACATCTTTGTTATTTTAACTCCCAGAAGATGGCACTTAGGTGCCAAAATGCATAGGAGTTTTTATATGTGTTATGTACAATGTATCATGAAATGCATTTGTTGGAAAATATACTGATTATATAAATAGAGAATGGAATGAAAAAGATGTTATTATGCCTAAATCAGGAGTGAATATAATACTTTTGTTACTACAGTAATAAAAATTAAAACCAACATTTCAGGTTTTTCTCAATTGCAGGTAAATCTTTCATAGGGATTCTACTGTATTAAATGAAGTGGTGTACAATCATCTCCAGTGTTGTTTAGTCATGTATGGTACATCTGTTGATAGCACACCCAGTCAATAAATTCAGAGAGGTAGTTATTGACTATTAATGTAATTCATGCACAGTAACAATGAAGGATTATCATACTCAGTTGGCTGTAAAAATTCATGCTCATAAAAGAGATATCTGTAGTTGTACCTGAAAATAGAAAACTTTCTCTCGTACAACAGACACATATGGAAGGATGATGATGACTTTCTTCTTCCTTTCAAGAACTGTTTTAATAGTGAGAATCTCAGCAACTAGCGTTTTACCTGTTAAAATTAAACATCTATGCATTAACAATGATAAGATTTCAAGAAAGGTTCACAGAATTTTATATTCTTTCATCTGACACAGCAAACAATGTTGCAGTGGTGATTGCTGGAGATGGAGTCAATATTCTAAATTCCAAGAATTACTGCAACCCACAGTGAGCAATATTCAACTGTACATGTGTTGTTGTTACTGCTGCTGCCACAAATCTAACAGTATTGTTGTTCATTGAGAGAGTGCTGTCAAGATGTTACCCACATTTTATGGATCCTAGAGATTCAGTACTGTGTTCACACGACTCTACCAATAAATTATGTTCTGAGCTTCATGAATCCAACCCACATCTTACATCTTTCACACCCATTTAAGTATTATCCTATTTATGATTAATTCTCCAAAATAATTTCTTCCCTAAAATTTTTTCAATGAAAGTGCATGCTTTTCTCATCTTTGTTAGGCATCCCACATGCTCTGCCCATCTCATTCTCCTTGATTTGGCCACTGAAATAATATATGGTGAATGGTACACAATATGAAGATCCTAACAATGCAACTGTCTTCATTCTTAATTATTTTCTACCGTCTAGATCCAAGTTTTCTCCTCAGTACCATGCATATTCAGCATACTGGACCACCACCACCACCAATGTCCCACATTTCATGCAAGTCAGTCTTGTACAGCTCATGCACTCTGACCACACTAGAGTGGGACAGAACTGTGGAAGAGGAACTGTAGTAATTGCTTTAACCTTAAAACGATTGGTTTGGTATTTAAATTTTAGAAAAGGGTTCATCAAAAATGTGTTACTTGTACAGAAAAAGATAACACTATGAATGACATTTTGTGAGAAATACAACAGAGATTATGCAGAATGTCTCACAAATGCAGTCAATTTCCTTGTTGCCTAAACAAATACATTTAATTTCTATGGATTTTATATTAAAATTAAATTAAATTTCTATGGATTCTTAGGTGTGCACATGTGAACATAGGTTGTTTAAAGGTTAAAGTTCAATTCCTTCATGACATGACCAAACCATGATACAGACTCGGCATATGTGACTACAAATATTGCATTTATAATTCCAGCTTTGTGAATTCTGAGATTACAACATAATTCTTTTATGAACAAAGCATGCCTTTATAACAATAAAAGAATCTGTAGCATTATCCTAGCATACCTGCAGAAGTTGGTGCTGAATAAATTAGATTTCCTCCTTCAAGGACTCTAGGATTACTAAGGCATTCAACCTGCCATGGAAACATGGACACAACGCCAGATGCTGCATAACGCTGTTGAGGAAAAACGCAAACATATAATACAAGTCTAAAACCAGACAGGCATTTGTATTGTGGCCCTCTGGGTTTCTACACCAAATAGTTTGGTAGATGGTTACCTACCAGAAGTCCAAAGTATGACTTTTTGCCACAGTGAAAACCTCAAACCTCATATGTAAACAAATTACTACTTCCTACACTGTGAAAATACATGCTCATTCTTTCACACTCTTCTAAAGTGAATAAAATCTATGCAATATGACAATACTATTGTGACAAAGAAAAATGAATCAAAATATTGTGATAGTTAAATACACACAAGGTAAGGTACTGTAGGGACACGAGTGTGTGTGTGTGAAGCTTCCTGTTCTAAAAGACACAAGATCAAGTAAAATGTAATATACTTAAAACTAAGCCATAGAATGTTTGTCTTACAGGTAAAGATAAAGCTACCCTTGTGCATGCAATGAAGGCATACTGGTGGAAAAAAGTGTAGCTCCACACATCCTTAATCTTGACACTATGTGGCATTAAATCAATATATAAGGTATTTATGTTTCCAAGTAAAAAGCAAAGAAACTTTTGGGAAAGCGTTTATAATATATCGTATTATCCATATATACAAACTACAATGGGTAACTGTGCTGCCACAAATATAATTATAATCTTAGTGACTGAAAAGTCATTTTGGTAGAGCCATTCTTGACATAACTACCAGTACACACACGTACCTTTAGTATAGTATCTGGAAGACCCCACGAAGCAAGATTTTGTTTTCGCTGAGTACTAAGGATTGATATATCCTCCACACTGTCATTTGGCTTCATTCCACATTCTTCCACCATCCTTGCACATCATGAAGTGGAGTTTAAGAATGAATACAATGCTGCACTATTCTAAAGGCAGGTAAGTCACATCATATTGTGTGGTGTTTCTTTTTCACGAGATCACTGGCTGTAATTATCAGCAATGGACTGACCCGCAGCATATCTGACTTTCAAATTAACGAGCACCAACGCTTCGTCTGCTATTCATACTTGCCACGCACGAGCCACAGATGACGTTACGGACGCGGATTAGAGCACTTCCAGCTCAGCTGCGTTATTTCTTCTTCTGCTTCTTATTCATCTTCTTCTGTACATTACATATGACACGCCTTCGAGAACATTCACAAGCCATAACTCATATACTAAAATAAGTAATAAATTATAAAACAACAAAATAGTAATGGCGGCGACAGATTGACTTACGAGCCACGCCGTGTAGATTCTACATCTAGATTCATGACTTCCTGTGTTATGTACGCCGTGCCGATTGTTCATGACCAAATCTGCGTGGGACCGCAGTAACTTCCTCTTTGGATTCAAGCAGTTCGGGAAGAATTGGACGAAATGCATAATAACATAAAAACGCTGGTGTAATTAAATTTAATTTTACACAGTCTAGGAGCATTACAAAGAGAGAATTATTTTTTCTCAATCGATTGTATATAGGGATATTCTTAGTTATTGGGTTTAATAGCCTTCCATCTGTAACCATGACAACGGTGTGATGCGGTGACGTTTTGTGGTGATGTTTAAATGAGGTGTTTGTAAACAAACAGCTAAACTCTTGGAATCTGTTCGTTGTGATAACAGGCTTTCATTTTGTATAAACATACAGATTAATTGCTAAATATTTATCGTTGATGGGTCAGAGTAATTCGGTTTCTTTTTGGAGGCCCGATCGAAATAATCTAAGCTTGTTACACTTTTAAGATTATGGGACCCTCTTTAAAAGTCTGACAGAATATAATAACAGACAATATGAGTGCTGCTGAAATAGACGAGCACATTGCAAGGAGATATGAAATCAAAAGGAGACTGGGAAAAGGGGTGAGTTTTACAGTCATGTAATATATCATGTGAACGAACTAAAGTAATTGTTAAAAATTCACCTTTTTACTAATTGCACCAAATATATTTAGTTCCAAGAATCCAAAAAAATAAATTTGGAAAGAACAGGATTTTCTTAATAAACTTTGCATGGAAGTTCTTGGCTTTATAACACTAAGTACTGGTCTCATTTTTGTAATAGCTGTTTCCTTTTTATGTCTTGGAAGTGTTATGCAGATCTTAACCCTAATTATGTTAGTTTTAATGTCTGTTACCATTACTCAATCTGCAGGCATATGGAATTGTATGGAAAGCAAATGATAGAAGAAGCAATGAAATTGTTGCAGTGAAGAAAATATATGATGCTTTCCAAAATGCAACAGATGCTCAGCGGACATTTAGAGAAATCATGTTCCTACAAGAATTTAGAAATCACCCCAACATTATCAAGCTTCGTAGTATACACCGTGCTGTAAATGATAAAGATATTTACCTAGTTTTTGAATACATGGGTATGTTCACACAAAATCTATTTGTAAATGTGATTCTATATAGGTCTTTTATTGTTTCGTGACCGACTATATGTGCTATGATTTGAAGTTCTGTTTTTGAATTTGTGTGTGTGTGTGTGTATGTATGCATGCGCAAGCATGTATAAATGTATATGCTGTGTGTGCACATATGCACACTCTCCCTCTGTCTTTTTGATTTACTTTTAAGTATGGTACTACTAAATGTAGAACAATATTGGTAAGAAGTACTCCATGCTTTCCAAATGCATTGTTGTTACTTTAAATGTCTTATTGACTTTGGTGTTCATTTAATGTAGGTCAAATCTACTATTTACAAACAGAAAAATTTTTTTTTTTTCTATTGAACACAACCACTTTTCTTCCTTGTTTTAGTTGTGTTCAAGAAAATTAAAGGAAGACAAGTGGTTATGTTTGATAGAAAAAGTTTTCTTTTTGTTTGTTCTATGAGCACAATGGGTTGTCCTCCATTAAAAATATGTACCATTGCAAATCTAATTACACTACACATTTTTCTGAACAAATGAGAAATGCAGTCTTTGTGACTTTGTGTGCCTTACTGTATATGATGTTCATTTACTGCAGATAAAATCTACTGTAAAAGTTCACCCTGGAATGGGCCATGAAGGCCCAGAGGAGCAGAGGTATAGCTCTACTCTTTGTTTAACCTTGGCTTTAGATGGAGGTGGGTGGTCACTGCAGTGCCCTGTCTGCTCTATACCTGGGAAAGAGACCCAGTACCCCTTGTACAGGTGGCTGGGTGGGCCCCAGGGCCAATCTGCACAGGTGTGGAAAATCTCACCCCCACCAACATTCGACCCCAGACTGTCCAGCCCATAGCAAGTCACTGTACTGACTATGCTATCCCAGTCCAAAAAATCCCACTGTTGCAAATCTACATACTCTACAGATTTTTCTGGACAAGAAATAATTTGTTCTTGTACTTCTTGGAATGAACCATACCAATAATTATTCCAAACAGAAATTGTTTATCTTAACAAGGTATTTGTTATGCTATATACCACGTTTTAAACAATGGTGGTTTGTCTTGAACATTGTGCAAATTAGGCATTATACTGCAGTGAAATGAATGAAATTACACTTTTCTGATCAGTTACATTAGGCACATTATGTGTAGAGATTGATATGTCTTCCCATTATACATTCACTGTATGCTAAGAACACATAACATACAAAATCATCATAATCTGAGCATGTGTTGGATTGGATGTATCTGAATTGTACATTCAATGTTATGAAACTTGACAAAACATATTTCTCAGTATAGGTAAAATTTACTTGTATGAACTGACTTTATATCCTTCATGTCTAAAAAAAACTGAAAAAATGTTATTTATCATGTTGTTTCTTTGACTTCAGAATCCAATTGCATTTCTTTCTTACTAGCAATGCACATCTGTATTGAAACTTTTTTTCTGCACCATTAAATTTTTTTGTACATTGTAAGCATCATACTGTGTTTTATGGCCAGTGCTGTTAAAGTTTCCCTGAATTGTAACCCAGCACACATTTATAAAGTAGTACCAGAGTGCTTCTATGACGATGCCATTCTAAGATGACTTTTTCCAGCTGAGTGGTAGAGTATACTTTCACAGGTAGTTTGCTGCCTCCAACTTCAGAGTTGTCCAAGAGAAGTAAACTGTGCAGAAAAAATGGAATATTATATACAGGAAGGACAGGAAAGGCAATAGGGATAACATGCCAGTGGTAGTAGTAATGTTGAGTTGGCCAGGCCATAGGTGGAATGCACAGGAAAATGAAGATATGTGATATTTTGCTGCTTGTTTCACCATGGCCCAACCCACTGTTCAGCACTTAGATGGGTGGCTGTATTTGCAGATACTGACTTACATAATGTGATCAGACGTGGAACCATTCTGAAGGATGTCCACAAACGTTTCATCATGTACCAGTTGCTCAAAGCCACAAAGTATATCCATTCTGGAAATGTTATCCATCGTGACCAGAAGGTATGTGATTTTATCCTATGTGAATTTGACATTCAGGTGACTGTGCATCGTGATAAATTCTTATAATAAAACGAACTAGATGCACTGATTTCTCAAATTTATTTTTGGAATAAAACTCTACATATTTCAGACAGTTCCTCTGCCCATCATCAGGAGTTTTCACTGTACACACAGTAATGGTATATGTTGTACAGGTTTGCTGTGAACAGACCTGTATGACATATACCACTGCTGTGTTTACAGTGAAAAACTCCTGATGATGGACAGAGGAACTGTCTGAAACAAGTAGAGTTTTATTCCAAAAATAAATTTGAGAAATCAGTGCATCTAGTTGGCTTTATTATAAGAATTTATCCTACACCATAGCTTGGAAACACAGATTGAAGATTATGCGACTGGTGACATTAGTCACTACCCATTTCTTGTGTAGTATTGATTAAAGTATATTTTTATTTCTGTTTTTGTAGCTATGCTTGCATAATGGCACTAAACATAATAGATTTAGTATCTTGAATTCTTATATGTGAAATATTTTTACAGCCATCCAATGTTCTACTAGATTCCAAATGTGTCTGCAAAATAGCAGACTTTGGGTTAGCGCGATCGATGACACAGGTGGGAACCATGTGCAGTGGCTCTGGTGGACAAATGGCAGATCCGGTACTCACAGACTACGTTGCCACTCGTTGGTATCGGGCTCCTGAAATTCTCATTGGCTCCAAGTGGTAAGAGTGGAAAGATATACACTGGGACACTGGACCATGTTTGCATTTGTTATTGTTTTTAGTATGGCAACTATTTTGTTGAAGGCAATTAATGTATACTAAATGAAGTATCATGTCTTTATCCAAAAACTCTACTTCAATACTTGTGCCTCACTTTAACTTTTATATTGACAAGCATACAGGGTAATGTTCATATTATTTTTGTGTGTTCTCTATTATGTCCATGGTAGGAAACTGAAAATTCGGTAGTTATATTTTTGTACAAAGCTTTGTATATGTATATATATATATGAGTCTGAGCAGGACTCAGCATTGTGGAACAGGCATCGTCAATCACTATGCAACAGCAATGTCATCCATTCACAGTAAGCAGTCTAGCAATAAAATATTACACAGTGTATTACAAACTGTAAAATGCCCACTCTTTGAGCAGAAGCTGACATTCTACACACATTAGGGGATTTGAGGTTCTTGAAGCACTGAAGTTTTATTTTGCAGTCTTCTGATTTATGACACTTTGTTGTCTGATAGATGGGTATGAACTTTTGCAAAAATATAAAAGGTACGGCAATCACTGTATAGGCCTTAACAGGCCTTGAGGGTTCCAGAAGGGTGAGACTCCCAGTCTTCAAGAGAATCAGCATATGAAAGTGGCAAGGTTGTCAGCCCAATGCACTGGCCGCCCTTACCCCCCAGATAATATTTCTGGCACTCATTTCTTTTAGAGACTGAGTTGAGCCCAGGGCCATATTGTGGCTGGAAGGATTATGCTGATGAAAAAACCCGTCACCATCGGGAATTGAACCCTCAACCTTCCACCTTGTAGCACAGTGCATCAACTAACTGTGACACCGCATTCCCCTTTGCAGAAATATACTGCTTCCATCTTCAGAGCAGAAGTCACCCAATTTGGGAAGGTTGCTGGGTTCTTGAAAGGGGGGAAAAAACTGAGCTACCTGAATCATGACTAGGGACAAGGATGGAGCAGAAACATGTCAATGGGAGCTGTAGTCCTGGAAAGAGCAACTACTAAGGAACAGGAGGAAGGAAGGGTAAACAACGGTCCTGTTGCACGGCACTGTAAGCGGGACATACAGCCTTATGCAGGACAAGGAAGGAAGAGCAAGAAAGCACTGTTTTCAGGACAGTGGAAGAAAGAGAACAGAGGATGCTGCTCATGGCCAGGGGCCTGGAATATTTTATATAAAAGAGTATGGAAGAAAGATCATTTTTATGTTTATTCATTTTAACATAGGTTAGTAAGTGAACATATTATTTGACATTTCTTTGTTGTGTTCATGTGTATGCATCATTAATAATTTGGCACTTGAATTACAGGTATACCCAGGGAATTGACATGTGGAGTCTAGGGTGTATTCTTGCAGAAATGTTCCTAGGGAAGCCTCTTTTTCAGGGAACATCTACCATCAATCAGATAGATCTCATAATGGCAACTATACCACCACCTACACCAGAAGGTAATGCTGTCACTTCGAAAGTAGTTTTCATATACAATATAAGTTCTGAAAGGTGTTTGGTATTATGTCACTCCTCGACATGCATTAATTTTTCTGTATATGCACACTCATTGATTATTAATGTTGGAAACTTTGGCAGAAATAAAATGCTGCTTTGCACAGAACTTTCAGGCAGTTGGTGCTATGGGCATTGCACCTATCAGATATGGGACAGAATGGGTAAAAAAGTAAAGGTAAATGTCAACCTAGAACAGGCCATGAAGGCCGAGAGGGGGAGTAGAGGTATGGCTGTACTCTTTCTTTAACCTCGGTGCTAGATAGGGTTGGATGGTCAGAGCCATGTCCCAGCCACTTTTTCCCAGGAAAGAGACTCAGTACCCTTTGTACAGAACGCTGGGAGGCCCTAGATCCGCTATGAATAGGTGCAGAAAATCTCGTCCTCATTGGGATTCGATCTGCAGACCGTCCAGCACATCTATCCATGTTAATTTTGTTAATCAGTATGACAATAAAATGATTCTGTTATCTACTTGAACCTGCACTGAATGGTAGTAGTACATAATCATTACATGGTCTGAGTCCTTGTAGACATATATTGTACCACTCTCCCACAAAATGTTGAACGTAAGGATATGTTAGATTTTCATCTTATGCAAGATTGAATAAGGAGTTTCTTGTGTTGTATTTCTTTTTACACTTTGTATGTTTCTTCATACTTTATGGTTTGTCCACAACACACATATTTTTTCCATATATATGACATCCTTTTGCATACTCAGTGAATTACTTTTAATTGAAGCTTACTGCAAATAATAAACATATTTGAAAACAGTAAGATCAGTGTGACTTTGTTTAAGTAACTTAAATTATGCATTTAAGAGGAATAAGGCATTATTTGTCCATGAATGAGCATCCACCAGCTAGAGAAATATGACATATTATCTAATACTTAAGTGCACCTGTTGGATCTTTGAGTTTTATGACTACAAAGGTGGATTGTATCATAATGTTTCAGATTTAGCAAATGTTTGTTCAAACTATGGAAGCTCACTTCTCCAGAAGGGACCAGCTATCCCTCATTGTCCACTGGAAGAAGTACTACACGATGCACCATCAGATGGAATCGATCTTGTCTCTAAATTACTTGTCTTTAATCCACATAAACGACTTACTGCTGCGCAGGCACTTCAGCATGTTTATGTGCGAAGGTATATAATAGGGCTGAATTGTTTTCATTAGCTAGCTGTTCAGTCAAAGCACAGAATAAAATCTGGGTCCATATTTATAGAGGGGGAGATGTCAAAGATAAAAGCCTCCTTGTAATACCTGGAATATTACAAGATTTTTTTTTTCTGAGAGAATTTGGTTAGAAACGAAATACTTTGATCAAAGTTGCAGTGTTTGGCAGTACTGCCGAACACTGCAACATACAGACATCAATAAGTACCTAATATATGCAGTTACACCACCACTGTATTAACCATGCACTGATGTATTTTAATGGACTATTTTAACAACTGTAACTTTAGTAAGCACAAATTAATGCATGCCCTGATGATGGTGTAACTGTAACTCTGAAACATGTCAGAGCTGTTTTAATAATTTTAATATTGTTATTTTTAAGACAACTAACTAGTGCATCAGTTGGTGAATAAATAAAACTGATAATATCAAGATGCATGGTACAAAGGTAGGGGGAAGGGGGGGGGAGAGGGAGAGAGAGAGAGAGAGGAAATACTTTGAGTTTAGAAGTCCAATTGTTTTGTCAATAGCACAGTTAATTTGTGAATGTATGTAACAGAATGTTACACGCTTTTGTAATGATGCTGTCAGCAACTCAGGATATAGAGTACTGAATGATTATAAAACAGTGTACAACAAATTGGGAACAACGTGGAAGGAAGCAGTTAGGGCCTAATTTGAGGAATTTTTCCTGACACCTGCCTGGAGTTGATAAAAACCATTAAAAACTGCAGTCATCATAATGAAGTATCCTGACTGAGATGGAAACCAGGATCTTCCAGAATTCAAGTTAGAGGCATAGCTGGTTGAGCTAACTTACTGCTACAGTGCAACTCCTTGTCTATTAATTTGTTAATTGATGTAATATAACGCGGCTTTACAATTAATGATTTTTGAAAACATCTCCCAAACAAAATTCTAGACATAGGACTTTAAAATACTTGTAGAAGGTGTTTCTGTCCATGTCCCTGTCTGCCAACTCCTTTTGAAATAGCATCACATGGAAATTATGTATGAAGTTCCTGCTGTCATATGGACTGCTGGTAATGACTGATATACAGGTTTACATTTACATATTCTGCAACTTATTGAGTTTCTTACTTGGGTAGGCTTCATACTGGCAGTCTTAGTTATTGGTATGAGACTAGAAAGAATCAAAATATGATAGCAGCGCATCTTACACAGTGAATGAGAGTATTTCGTACCCTGTAAAATGGGATACTTATTACTAAAATCTAATTTGTATATATGATATTTAGAAATACAGAAGAGTGAAGTGCTACTAAAAGGGTGAAATTTTCCCTGTCCACACCATGAAAGCATATAGAGGGAGAAGAGGTATAGATCCACTCATTCTTAACCTCTGCACTAATTGTTGAGGTCTAACTTCATGCACTGGCTACTTTACCCCCAGGAAGGAGCTATGCTTCCCATTGAATAGGAGGCTGAATGAAACCAAGAGCAGGTATGGACGGTTGTTTGGAGAAGAGGAAATCTCTTGACCCTGATAGGATTGAACCCCAGACCGTCCAAGCCATAGCTAGTTGCTATACTGACTACAATGTCCCAGCTTCTGAAGTGCTACTATTCAGTATAATATTTTAATTTAAGTTGGAATAATCAAGAAACTTATTAGGTTGATTACAGTAAGTATAAGTCAAGTAGAGTTCACAGAGTCATTTGCATTATTTTCAGGTTTCACTGTGAAGAAAGTGAGACAGTTTTGGGCCATGCAGTAATGCCACCTCTTAATGATGATGTCCAACTATCAGTTGATGAATATCGCAACAAGCTGTATGAGCTGATGGTTATGAGAACAAACGCTCACACTAAACACATTAAAGTTACCCATGGTAACAGGTATAGAAAAATTTGGCATTTGGTAACTGTATCTGTTAAACAATACTCTTATTATGACCATGAGCTATGGAAAGTTAGTTAGATTACTAGCAGCAGACATGATGATACTGTGAAGTGTTAAGAAATAAATAAGAAGGAATATTTTCTAAAAGTAGAAACACTAAGAGAAAATATACAAAGTCTGCAGTACAGGGGTTTTCTTTCAAAGATGATACTTGATGGTAACTTGACCTCTCAAGAAGTTCCATACTTTTACACAACCCAGAGGTTTCTTACTGTTTTCACAGAAGCTCACTATTGGAACCTATTCTTAGCTAGATGAATACATTTTACACCCTTACACTAAGGTTATTTTGAGTCTCTTGAATCTGTTGCATACTCTTGTACTAAACATACTCTGAGCTAGTTGAGTCAAGTTCATACTCTTATGCTGAACATATTTTAAGCTAGAAGAAACCAGTTCACACTCTTACCCTGAACCTACTCTCAGCTAGTTGAATCCAGTTCGTACACCTACCCTAAACCTACATGAATCCAATTCACACAACTACATGAATCCAAGCTTATCTAAAATAGTCTCATGACTGAGACATCTGTGTTAGTATGCTTTATTTCATCATGCTTCCCATCCCCCATCCCAGCTAATTTGCTCCTACTATTTCAAACTGCAGACTTCACTAGGCCACACCTTCCAGCCTTACATACAGTGTTTCATAAATATTTGTACCTCTTACCACCCTCTCAGAAAGAGATTAGCACTTCTCAAACCTGAATTTATTTTTCCTATTTCCTGTTTGTTATTATTTGATGCTCAAATGGAACACAAAAGTTAATTTTAATGCTGTGATATTCTAGGTGTATAGTCATGTAGGCTGTTACCATAAATTTGGAGAAACCAGCTGCCTCCACCTTCAGATTTCTACTGTGAAGACAAAAGCAGCAAGTTTCTCCATAACAATGGTGAACTAATTTTTGTTTACCTTTAATCAGGGCACAGAAATATCCTGAGCAGGGACAGATTCGACTTATCTATCAGCCTAGCACCTGGGCACGAGGAGTACACGAAAACTGTCCGAAGAAAGGAAGACACTTACCTGTGCATTCTGTAACAGCTCATCATCCTGTGTCTGTGCCAATGAATGATACTGTGCCTTCTCGGTCTATCACAAATCTGTGTAGCAAGAATAACAATGGTAATAAGATAATCTGTAGATACCAAACAATTTTTAAGTTTAGAATCTTTTGGATTGTTTATATGATGTTCTATTCCAGTCAAATCGCTCTACATTAACAAACAGACTGGAATGTTTTTTTTTAGAACTGGAAGTTTTAATGAAAATAAAGCTCATTATGTGAAATAAATAACTATAATATTGTGGGCATAATAAATCCAAAAAATGTAGTTTTGAGAAACATTAATATAAAAGTTTGATCAAGGACGATAATAATTATTGTGCTTATTAGAATTTATTTTGCAACAAACAACATTTATGAACGTAAATACAAATATGTATGCAGTATCTCTATTATTAACATTTTATTAAAATAGTTTTGAATGTAATAATTATGAACTTTGGACATGGTAGGTTTTCCTTGTATGTCCACAACATAAGATGTTTATCTTGGTGAAATAAGTACATTTGGTTAGAAAAGACATCTGATACAGACAGTATGTAATGAAATTACTTAACATCTTGTTTGAAGCTTTCAAATATAATGACAGCCCTGGCCCAAAGTGTCATATTGTGTATAGATTTATTCATTAAATAAATTGTAGTTTGAGAGTGGGCTGGGATAGCGTAGTTGGTATAGCAACTAGCTATGAGCTGGAAGGTCCACGGATCGAATCCCGGTGGGGGCGAGATTTTCTGCACCTGTCCAATCACAGGTGCAGAATGTCCACCACTGGATGTGACTGTGACTCTGTTCCATCCATTTTAATGGTATGTCCTATTTCACTGTTTCAAGTGAACCTTTCCTGTCCAAAATTCTGTGTTCATTGTCTCCTCATTTTAGCTGCATGCTGTCACTGAAGTATCCTAAATTTTGCTTCACCTCCTTGTCATCCACCTACTTCTCTTCTTCCTCCTCCTTAATAAGACAATTTCTTCAGTCTTTTCTATCTACTCACAACTTTCCCTCTTTTATTTCTCACCTGATCTTCTGTTTCTTCTGGACATCTTCTAGTACCTGCATGAACTGTCCTGTTCTGGGTCATCCCATAAGTCTCTTTCTTGTATATGTTAATTCTTTATACCCATCTCAGTACCAGTTCTTTTTAGGTGGCCAAACAATTGCACGGAATCTCAACTCTTCTCTAAAACCTTCATTTTTTATTATCTCTTCTTGTTTCCTCAATGCTTCTCAAAATTTTCATATTCGTTGCTTCGACTTTGCTTTTGTTTCCCATTGTCAGGATGTGTTTTGGCAATAAGTATTAGAATGTGTTTAAAATATATACATTTTTTTACATTATTTCCTCACATCTTTCAGGAATATGTTTCTGAAATATGTTTCTTATTAGTGGCACATTCCTAAGTTGCAGCAGAATAAAATGTTCCATTAGTTCTAACTGGGAGGTGGATGGTCCAGGGTTCAAATTTCAGAAGCAGAAACAGATTTTTTTCTTCTCCAAAACGTCTAGACCAGCTATGGGGCCCACTCAGCCTCCTATTCAATGAGCACCGTAGTTGTTTCCCAGGGGATAGAGTGGCTGGGGTGTGAAGTTAGCCACTTGTTTCAATCTAGCTCCAAGGTTAAGAATGACTGGATCTTTAAACCTCCTATTTTCCTGTAGGATGTGGACAGGGACAACTTGTATTTATACGTGTTGGCTGGGAACCAACTGGTGAAACTTCCTGGCTCATAGTGTTGTGCAGAAGTGGGAGTGCATTACATCTAAAATGATTAGTAATCATCTCAATTATTCCTTTAATTCCTTTCTACATAATTTTGCTATTACAGGTCATGTTGCTCTGCCAATTACACATGCTGAGAGATCAAACCCAGTATCACAGATACGACAGCACCAACCATTTTCGATTCCACACGCTGGTCAGACAGTCCAACAAGCAGCTGATGATGATGCTTCTGGCCAGCAGCATATTGAGAAAACCAGTCTGGTGAGTTGGCACTGGTATCTATTTTCAAGCCTGTAGTATCCCCATGAAAATGCATGTGTCTGTTCTGATTCTAGGACCTTTTGTATTGATATATAAATTAGTACTCTAGGCTAACTTTCTACTCTGAAATCCCCTTGCATTAACCTTTTGGCACTGGAATCATTTTTTAAATTTTAGCACATCCTGTATATAAAATGTAAATAATACAGGAACCAAATATGTTAGAATTATGAAACAAAACTGCATTTTGAAGAGAAAAAAAACGGAGAGTATACACCATGTTTAAAATATTCGGTACCTATATTCGTTGAATAAATATATAAAATGCAACTTTGGAGGTTAGCAGTGCGGTACGTCAACTATAGTTGAAGTTAGGCATCTAAAGGTTAATAACACCACTGTGGCTGAGTTGTTAAATGAGAAGGGTCTGATGCTAGCAGCATTCTGTGTTAAGACCTCAAAGCTTTCTATGGTGTTTGTTATTTTCAAAATACACAACTTGAATATTTTACGTGGAATCTTTTTTTTTTGGGGGGGGGGGGTTTGGGGTGGGGTGGGGAAGGCGCAACAAAAATGACTGTTGCCAGGGCCCCATTGTCCATTTGGCCATGGTTTGCCCAAACCCACCCTTTCCCCCGA
>Ga0123352_10004939_pt1 | contig 19869 bp, 13 predicted proteins | sample TergutLab28metaG_FD_89700 | JGI IMG/M metagenome (GOLD analysis project Ga0123352, IMG submission 89700) | Labiotermes labralis P1 segment gut microbial communities from Petit-Saut dam, French Guiana - Lab288 P1 | ecosystem: Host-associated > Arthropoda: Insects > Digestive system > Gut ...
ACAAAGAAAAAAATTAAAAAAAAAAAAAACTTACAAGAATTGTGAATAAAAGCCGCATTTCATCATTACATCTGTTTTTCATTACATATTGAGAGAAAACCCCATTATGTTTGCACCATTCCTCTTGCTTTACAGAAACAAGGAACAAGCATTTAAATACCCAGGGCAGGTTACATCAGCAGCCCAGAAAAGACCCAGTTAAGAAAGCCCTCAACATGATCATTTCTTTTATCCCCTCGGCTTGCAACAATAAGGAAACTGATTCCATGTTGGCTTTGTGAAGGAAAATGGCAAACAGCTGGGAAATGTTCAACAATTTTCAGTGGCACTAGTCACTTAATGAGTTTTCAAATATTTGGTCCACTTTTGATGTGCTACTAAACAGGTGAACACCTCACCACTAAAAGTACAAATTTCTGTGTTATTTTTTTAGATGACTAAGTAGGTCAAAACACTTTATGTTATCAATTGGCACTATATTATTTATAAGGAATTTGACAGAAACTTCTACATCATTCTAATTAGGTGTCTCATTTAGTTTCATCCATGTGAAACAAGGAAAATTGTCTACAGGCATCATTCACTTGTCCAAACATTCTACACAGGTGCTGTACACACAATGCATTCCAATACAGAATTTGTCACACTCTTTATCATGTCCTTCTCAGTGTTTCTCTGCTAGTAGTTCTTTAACTTTCACGCACATTAAATTCTGAGTGTGATGTTCTTTGCCAAAGTTGTCCAAGACATTCCAACAGCCAACTGCTAAACTTGTATATTTTTATTTCTTTGATCATATTATAATTATGTGCTTCTTAAAAAGTAGCAGAAATATTCTTTTTGTATTTTTAGTACCACTGAATTATGCAAATGCTGTAAGAACTAACAAATAGTTAAAAACCCAGACATTTCTACAAATTCACAAAATTTGCTTGGATAAAAACTTTTGATTACGAAAAGAGAGCATGCCTTAGGAAAAGAGGATGTATGGTAGCCCTAGTCAACATATTTCAGATGCAAAACACAGACAAACATTTTTGGGAGGGCACATTTATCGTGACACTGCTCTGGCACAGGAGATACACTGGGAAATGAATAAGAATACCTATTCAATTAATAACATGCCATTCAAAACAAGATCTATTTCCACAAAACACTAAATACTTGATTTTGATCACTTTGGTTGCCTTTCTGTTATAATGGAATCTCAGTGTTTCCTTTACACTCCTTGCATATGTAGTGTACATAGATATCTTGCACCTCACTAATCACAATTAACATATATAGTTTAATTTGCATAAACAACAATTCTTGTAATTAATATAATGTTAATAATACTGCCTTATGCAGATTGATAGTATGCTGTTACTAATGCTGCTTATGCAGGCTAAATAAAACACTTATTTCACAACTAGGTTTTTCACTTTGAACACTAATCACTTGATAGATCACTGTAAGCGCAGCAACTCGTAAACTGTAAGAATAACACCCCTTTGGTAATACAGACACGATAACCCTTTGTTACGAGTGGGACTAACATGGCGAAATGTGTTGCTTGTCGAGCTTCCCTCTGAAGACTGACACTACTAAAATGAAGGAAGACGCTGGTCCCGCACACCGCACGACACTAAGCGAGTACCACGTGAACCTGAGTCAGCATTGCCATGGACTGTGTCATGTAGAACACTGAAAGTGCTAACAACATAAGAGTTCAAAATTCTACAGAAATTTTTACACAAAATTTGTCCTAGCCCGAACAGCATGTCTGGGGAAAAGAGGATGCATGGTAGCCCCAGTCATCATGCTTGACATGAACCACACAGGAATTCTCAGTGTGAAAACTGAGAACTATAAAGATAGATTCTCTTTTACACAAGGTTATCTTGTACTCAGATATATACAGTAATTCATTGACTCACACCCACTCTGTCACTAGTTCAACATGACTCCAAAAGTAGAGGTTTTATTGTGGATGCAATAATAATGTTGCCTAATTCAAGTCTGGCTATAAAAAGTATGTGTTATTACAAAAAGATTGTAATGACGTTTCTAACTCTCGCAAACACACACTTTCTCTGAGCTGCTGCAGGGCACTGTCAGTAACGTGCTACTACCATTACACTCCAACTACCTCTTTCATACCTCCTTGAACAGACCCTGCCAGCATAGCTTCAGGAATGTGACATGACCAGACCACACATTCAACTGTGTATGTCTCATGAATCATACATAACCACTGAACTCAAAAAGAGTGAACAAGGGCAAAACTTATAGGAAACCAGAACCAAGTGGAAGCAGGAAACAAAGCTGTCATATAAATAACCTGGTTGTGTGTGTGTGTGTGTGTGTGTGGAACAATCTTACATGTTGGGTGCTTTACTTGTGGAATGGACTAGACTGCATAAAATCATGCATATTCACTTATCCTGTTAACCTGGTTTAGATGAGTTCAGTAGCCTTGTGCAACGACTGTATGGATCTGCTCAGTCAGTCAGATGTACTGAACAAAACCATGCTGATCAGAATCATACCCTGTCTTTGGACACCTGGCAAGGAGCGATGTTCGACTGATGTACATTATAGTGTGAAACGTGGAGTGGATCAGATTACCACACACCACAGTACTCATCATTTATATGCTGCTAAACGGTGGCCTATTTAAAATTAAACAAAGCCAGCGGCCTTGATAACTTACCACCAGAAATTTTTAAAAGCTATCCGCATACTACAGCTAACATCTTGGAACCACTGCTAAAAAAATTATGGGATTCTGAACAAATCCCAAATGAATAATGGAAACAAGGGCCCATCACAAAAATCCCAAAGAAGGGTGACCTAACTGAGTGTCACAATTAGAGAGGAACAACTCCACTGAATACAGTATGTAAGATACTGGCAACTATTATCTATAATGGACTTAAAGAAGAACTTGAACCCAAGATGAGGCCAGAACAAGCCTGATTCCAGCCAAATAAATCATGTGCTGACCATATCAACACACTCTGAATAATCGTCCAACAGTCAATAGAGTTTCATTCACCCCTTCAATCGGTTTTCATAGATTTCCAACAGGCCTTTGATAACTTGGCGCACAACACAATCTGGCAGGCTGTGAAGGAAAAAGGTGTACTGAAAAACTAGTTGATATTATAAAAGCTATATATGACCAGTGAGTGTGCAATGTTCTACACAAAAACCAGGTATCAGAACCTATTCCAGAGCTGAATGGAGTAAAACAAGGTTGTGTGCTCTCAACCCTGTTGTTTAACGTCACTCTGAACTATGTCATGTCCAAAGTAAGCACAATTTCTGCAGGCATAAAATGAGGACTATGTGGCAAACTCACAGACTTGGACTACGCTGACAAAATATGCCTGTTAGCCCACTCTACATAAGCAACGCAAATAATGCTCGAGAGATTAGAAAATGAAGCCGCCAAAGTGGGCTTAAAGATTAATGTAAATAAGTCTAAGGAGATGCGTATTGCCATGAATAATAATTAGACTCTGCATATACTGTGAAACTATTGAAAGAGTGATACAATATGCATATCTGGGGTGCATTATCGATAACAGAGGTGGTATGGAGGCTGATATCACGGCCCGCATACGAAAGGCCCCGATAGCATTCAGTGCATTAAACAAGAATTAGCACTCAATGGCATACTGAATGCAAACCAAACTTCGCATCTTCAATACAAACGTGACAGCAGTCCTACTCTATGGTTGTGAGACATGGAAAAATACAAAATGTATAACAGCCAAGCTGAAAGTCTTTATTAATAAATGCCTCAGGAAAATATTGAGAATTTTTTGGCCGGACCAGATAACGAATGAAGAGTTGTGGAAATGCATGAAGCAACCTAGAATAGATTTGCAGATCAGGAAATGCAAGTGGGGATGGCTGGGCCATACAGTGCACAAACCATCCAATGATATAGCCAGGCAAGCCCTAGAGTGGAACCCCCAAGGTAAATGGGGCAGGAGGAGACTGAGGAATACATGGCAGTAAACGGTGCTTGAAGAGGCCAAAAGAGTTAAGAAGACCTGGATGGAGATCAAAACCGATGCCAAGAATAAAGCGAGATGGAGGATTCTTGTGGAAGCCCTATGTTCCGTGGCGGAATGATAGGGGTGTTATATATATATATATAAAAGGTGACCCTAGACGGCGTACTTATAGCGGGAGGGCAAGGTAGTAGGGTTGCAATCTTTAGTACAAAGAGGTAGATTTTGTTTTTCTTCTAAATATCATGCCTGTCGGTTTATACCTAACTAGACAAGAAAAACTTGTTACCCAGCATCGCAGCAGAGAAAACCATTATTTAGAATGCATCGGTATAAACTTGTACGAATGTGATGTTTATGGTACACCTACATAGACGTACACAGTCAAATGTACATAACTAGTTCCATTGCAGTAGGTAGGGGACATACTGTAGTAAACTGATGTCTTGCAGCATCAGGAAGTCTTTGTTTCTGTGTGCAAAGGTACACCCTAGTAAGCCAACATTCCTAGTTCCCATTCTAATGCAGCTGAGACTCTGGGATTCACACACAGGCACTCCTTATAATCATTTGCCTTTATATGCTTCCACAGGGCAAGTTAGTGTTATCCACCATGCGTTGGCACTAGTCACAAGAACACCCATTAAATAGGTCTGGATGGTAGGGGCAATAACTTGCCAGTGGTTTGAACTACATGAATTCCACCAGGGCAATTTAAATACAAAGTGGTAGCAGCACCTGAAGAGTATATGAATGAACGCACCATTAGGCGAGAGGTCCAGTTGCTACAGTCCAGAGAGCTACTGAAGAACTGAGGAACTAGTGAATCATTCATGGTCCACAACTGTTTGATGGAGATCAGGGAATGACCTTCCCCAAATTCTTACACTGCTGACATGTAATAGGAGGTGTAGGGAAGTTTCACCCTACCTGCATTCTACATAAGAATTACACTGTTTTTTTTTTACAGTCAAGGAGTTTATATCAATCACAACAAGATATGAAAGTGTGTCCAATAAGGGAAAATATAAACTCTGTGTTCATTAAAGTACACTGTTGTTACAGAACCTTTTTCTCAGTATTAAATTACTAACTACCACTGAAAGGAGTCCTTCTTTAGCAGCCACAAGTGAAGTGATTCCCAACAATTTATGGAACCCAACATTTCATTACCATGTTCATACAGCCTGCCTCTTAACAGTGTCCTGAGCTAGTTGAATACATTCCACATCCTCCTATCCCATTTCTTCATAATCCATTTTAATGTTATCCTCCCACCTATGCCTACGTCTTCCAAGCATTCTCTTGCACTCACATTTTGCCAACAAACTCCTGTATGTATGTCTTTTCTCCCCCATGCATGCCATACATCCAACCCATTTCATATTTGATTTCATCATCTAAATAACTTGTGGCAAAGAGCACAAATCATAAAGTTCTCCATTATGCAATTAATTCCAGCCTCATGTTATTTTTCTCTATTTGGCTGAATTATCTACCCCAGTACCCAGTTCTCATCAAAAACCTTCAGATGTTCCTTCCTACAACGTGGCAAACACAAATCAAATAACAAGCATTTTTAATAATACAGCCATAAAATAATATATAAAATTATGGTCCAAAAACAGTATTATTCACACATTACAGACACCACAAATATCAGATGCAAGTTTTTGTCTATAAACATGTCAATACAACATAACCCTCACTGCAGAAACCCAAAGTCAATTATACAACTTTTCTCAAAATGATCATACAAAGACTTGGTACACACTACACAACAAAAAAACTCATTCTAAACCACCACTTCTATTCCACAAACTCTTCAATACAGCAAGCACTCAACAAACCACAAAGAAAATATCTGACTCTTTGGCATGACATCTGGTGTGCAATCAGTTATGCTACAGTGAGTTTGTATCTATAGCAAATAAAATTCAAAGACAGTAAAAATAATATAGCAAAAGCACATTCATGAAATATATCTATGCCATTCAAATACAAATCTTTGTGCTCAACCATTGTTTCATTTGAGTAGTTTGTAGGAACCATACCTTGCCACCAAGAAAAGAAATATCACCAAAATAAGCACCATCTAATCCAACATGACTCGTGTGTTTGAAATCTCCCTGAGGGGATGAAATCATATCAGGACGTAAACGACGACGAGATGAGTAGGTATTTTTGCCATCTGAAAATCAATATGCGAAATCAGTACCTTAGATAAAAGGACTGAACTGTATTGCAGATTTTACAATGTTAATTGCAACAACTGCCAATAGTTCGACACAAAAATATACATACAACTGTACAGCAAGCCCCCTTCATCACTTGGCCTTTATCGGCCATCAGGGAGGTATTAAAAAAAAACCCCATGGGTGACGAACTGTGGAGTTAACACCCAGATTTTAAAATTGTATAAAAATGATTATAAGGTATAAGGCAAATTGCATTAAAGTATATCATAAAATTCATAAACTGAATGTAAGCAAACATCTATTGTAGAATATCATCTTCATTTTCAGGTATTTGTACCTGTATCTTCTGTGGGTGTTTATATCCCCATTGATAGATATGCGATATTATTCAAATTACACTTGTATGATATACACAATTTACACTATACTTTTTAATCATTTTTACACAGTTTTACCACCTATTTTTAACTATCCAATTGCACATTTGTGTTATTATTATCCATAGTTTTGTTCCTCTTTTCCTTTGTTCAGTACCTCCCTGATGATGGCTGAAAAAGGCTGAAACATGTAGGAGGCTTGCTGTACAAGTGTATATATTTTTGTATTGAACTAATGTGCAGTTGTTGGAATCGACAATGTAAAATAATCTTACTGGATGGAATGCAGATAATATTAAAATCATAGCAAAATTTTATTTCAATCCACTGTCAGCCACTAGTTAAGAGAACAACTGTTCAGACTTACAAAACATAACCTGCCAGACTTACTGTCGGATCTGATGATAATTTCTCTCTGTCTCTGCTGCAATAACATTTTAACTTCAAATATGCTTTGCAGTTGGATGTGCTGTGTAATATATAATCATACAATAGATTTAATTATCTGTGATTAAACTTAAAACAGCTCTGTATTCACATACCAACATTCACACTTGAGAGTACAGTTATCACCAGTTACTATTAACGACACTATATTCCTGCAGAAGTTTTAATAACCTCTAAGAACTGTAATAATTTTATATAGGCATTCTGAGAGTTCCAAAATTGCTTTCAAAAACTGTAACAAGCAGGCAAGATGAAACAATTTTCTTGCCAATCATTTTGTATGGCTATTACACATGGTTTATTAATGTGATGGATGCATGAAGAGCATAATTACAAGAGTCTGAAAGCAAAGCAATTGCGAAAAAATTTGTAACTGGACCAATGACGGATAAGGTAAGAAACAAATTACAGTTCTGGTATTAAAAACAATGAAGAATTCTCCACCTACACAAGTCACGTGTCAAGAGGATGAATAGTCAAGCTGATGATAAAGCATTGCTTAATTACAGCTAGTCATAAAAAACCCCTTATTCAAAATTACATAAGCATGAAAAAATTAGGCAGGTAATTCCTGTATTTCCCACCTCAAAAGATGCACCCTATAACCAATACCAGTGATCATTACACAGATGTAGATCAGAGGTATTACCATTTTATAATTAGCTGAGAGACTTAGTTTGGGACTGACAGAATTTACATGCAGTGAAGGGACACAGAATATGCATTATTTTGTCATCATTAACAGTATTTATGTAAAAAACAAAAGACTATTACTTTATATTTGCAGATGCTGGAAGATACATCATTGTTGTTGTTGTTGTTGTTAATTAACAGATGAAGATCAGTAACCAAACTAGAGATCAGAACTGCAAAAATTCAAAATTTCAACCTACGATATTTGGGAAGCTTTGTTAAGTAGCCAAATGGAATATTAATTTATTTTACAAGATTTTAAATTATGGAATTCCTAACGATGCACAGATTGTGGATGCTAATTACTGGCAGTTAGGTTTTTAAGCAGTTCAAATGTGTTCCACACTCCATACATTTCAAACTTAAGTCACAAGTGCTAGAAGATCAGTAACTTAACTTAAACATACAAACTTCTCTATTGCTTAAAATATCATATGACTTGCCTTAAAGTTTCAAATTCATTCATTCTGTCAATGCATCCTTTGAGGCACAGGCCCCTGATATAGACAAACTCTGTCTTATCCACTTATACATACCACCTCTGATGAACTCCGTCTTGTTTGATGGTAAATTGGAACCCAAGTATGCAACTGTGTATGCAGGATTAAAAAACCCACTCTTTCCATTGTTCAGAACACCTTTCCAGATGTTACCCACATTTGGGAATGGTCTGTCAAACAAAGAATTACAAACTTGACATACTCATTCATCAAACAAGAATGTACAGTTTATAGATACAGTGCTTGCTGTATGTAATTCCATATGAATAATGTGCAACAAATATCTCAAGTAAAACATTTTCCTGACTTATAAATACACCTTTTCTCACTTTCAAAAAATTTTTTTCATTTCATAAGTATGAAAGTGTGATACTATCAGTGACCTGGTTGGGAAAGACAAGAAGAGAGCAAGAAAACCATGGATTACAAAGGAAATGATCAGTAAAATGGATGAAAGAAGGAAATGGAAGAAGGTCAACACTGAAGAAGGCAGGAAGAACTACATGAGGCAGAAGAATGAATTGTAAAGAGCCACAGATAATGCCAAAAAGGAATATTTTGAGAACATATGTGACGAGATTATGGAATTTCAAAGAACAGGGCATTATGATTTGATGTACATGAAGACAAAAGAACCAGGCTGGAAGGAGACCCAAGGGATTCAAAATATTGGCATCAAAAACTCCCAAAGGAACAGAATAGTAGGGCAAAGTCAAGTGCTGCAAATTTGGGAGAATTATATTACAGAACTATACAATCAATCTAATTGACCAGAAACCCTAGGAGTCGAACCTGCAGAGAAAGTAGATACAGACAAGAAAGGCCCACATATTTTGCAAAGTGAAGTGGAAAAAGCCATCAAGGAAATGAGGAATAAGAAGGCTACAGGAGATGATGATGATGTACCTGGAGATGTGCTCAAATTATTGGGAGAAGGTGGTTTGAAAATAATGATGAAATTGATCAACACCATTTATGAAACTGGAGAGTGGCCCAAGGACTTCACGGAAGTTACAACGATTGCCTTAAAGAAGCTACAAAATGTAGCGACCATCGCACAATCAGCCTTATCACACATAAAGCAAAGACAGTAGCAAAGATACTTAGAAGAAGAATTGAAAAGAAAATTGAGGATGTACTCAGAGAAGATCACTTTGGATTTAGAAGAGGAAAAGGAACTACGGATGCAATTTGGATGCTGAGAATAATATCAGAACGAACCCTGGAGACAGATAAGGAACTATGTGTTTGATTCATAGACCGGGAGAAGGCATTTGACCAAGTCAACTGGGCCAAATTAATGCAGATCCTAAAGGGAACTGGTATTGACTGGTGTGAAAGAAGATGGATTAACAACTTGTATATGGCTCAGAGTGTTAAAGTACAACTGAACTGTGGGGAGACAAGAAGTGTGAAGAGTGGATGAGGAGTTAAACCAGGATGCTGTTTGTCACCAATTCTGTTCAACTTTTACAGCGAAAGCCTCACCAAGGAAGCTCTGGAAGGGTATGGAGACTTCAAAATAGGTGGGCAAATCATTCACACTGTGAAATATGCAGATGACCTCATGTTACTGGCTAAGGAAGAAAAGGTGCTACAGGACACGATTGATAAACTAACAGAAATTTGAGGATGCTATGGAATGGAAATGAAAGTGGAAAAAACAAAAGTAATAAGAATTTCAAGACAACTATTCCCAGTAAAAATTATGATACATCAAAAACAACTAGAGAATGTGGAATCTTTTAAATATTTGAGTAGCAGTTTAACAAATGATGGAAGATGTACTTGTGAAATTAAATGTAGGATTGTTATGGCTGGAGCTCCATTCAACAAGGAAAGGGCTCTGTTCACTAGCACATTGGACTTGGAATTGAGGAAGAAGCTACTGAAGTGCTACATTTGGAGCATAGCTTTGTATGGTGCTGAAACTTGGATGCTTCAGGCAGTAGATCAGAAACAGCTGGAAAGTTTTGAAATGTGGTGCTGGAGAAGGATGGAGGAGATCAGTTGGACCGAGCATGTGAGAAATGAAGAAGTATTTCTTAGAGTCAAGGAGCAGAGGAATATCCTGCGTGAAACAAGTAAACGGAAGGCTAACTGGATTGGTCACATTTTATGTAGAAACTGCCTTCTACAGCCGGTTATTGAAGGAAAGATAAAAGAGGGGACTGAAGTGACAGGAAGATGAGGAAGAAGACGTAGGAAGCTATTGGATGACCTTAAGGAAAGGAAAGAGTACTCTCATTTGAAGGAGGAAGCTCTAGATCGCACCATGTGGAGAGCTCGCTTTGGAAGAGGTTTTGGACCTGTCATAAGACAGACTACTGAATGAATGAATGAATGAATGTATAAAAGGGTTTACAACCATTAGAGTAAGGTCGGGTAAGAGTATGCAGTTATCTAAGAATATTCAGTGCCCTTTTAGGCAGCTGTAAGTACTAAGCAGGAGACAAAAGTTATTGTCATTTTGCACAGATGGGCAGACCTTACGGTTCTTACATACAACAGCACTGCGAATTCTTCTGAAATTACAGGTAAAAATAAGATTTTGTGTTTAAAACTGCAATATTTCTAACAAATACCTTCAGTGATACTGTCAATACTCTGTAATTAATAACAAATCGTAACATACTGGAAGCTCACATTATACGTATTGTTGTGTGGTATTAAGGAACACTGTATCAAGGAAGTATTTCTCATTGCTGGCGATCATGCTAATTAAGTGTGTGGAGCGTAACAGTATGCAAGAAGGAGGAAGTCAGGAGTACACACATATTCTTGATCACCCATTAATTTATCTATACTTCTCTCCTGTTGTCTGAAATTTATTTTCAAACTATTTGTGACACAATAGGACTATTTTCGTGCAAGCCTGGTGATGTATGAGGGTCTGTTTTATGTCATTTATCTGTTTTGATTTCGGCTGAGTGTAATGTTCATTAGATTTAAGAAGTTGTGACATTTATTGGTGTAGGCTGGGTTTTGAGAGTTTGATGTGGGGTATGTTGGTTTATCCAGCTTGCCCAGGAAGAAGTTTGTAATTTAATGAAGGAGGCTGCCACTTGTGTTTGTATTTCCAGACTAACTGGCAGATTGTCTGTGTATATTTGGGGGGCTGTGTCTGGTGCTGTCTTTACTGCTCCACAAATTAAACTATTAAATTATTAAATCAATAGCACACATGGAGAAGGGAAATGCACATAAATATTAGCCACAATATCTGAAAGGATAAGCCTAGTTGGGCAACACAGGAATGTATGGAAAGACAATATTAAGATGAATCTTAAAGAAATAGGGTGTCAGAGAATGGACTGGATTCAACTTTCTCAGAATAGGGTCCTGCAGTGTCTCTACCTTCCTAATATACAGACTTTCACGATGACTAGTTTCTAACTCATCTCTGTTACTTTGTCACATTCTTTGTATGTCCCATTTACTGCAACACAGTCACAATGTTTGTACTTGCCACTGTGTGCAACATATGATACAAAGTAACCGCATGCTAATCCAGAGCCGATCCCACTGTGGATACTTTTGTAAAAAATAACAACATGAGAAGAAAAATCTACATCCGACAGTTCACGCTTTCTGCATACCATAGAAACAGCACTAGATCTCAGCATGTTGTGTCTGTGTGGGACAAGAAGTGACTATAACTTACAAGGGCACTTTGGTTTACCCTGAGCAAAATACATGAAGTTCACATAGATGCGTCCCACTTCACAACAGTTCGTGCATCTGTGCAATTTTACATTACTGGTTGTAAGAGATTAAAGAGTACAACATTGTGGTAGAATACAGTGGCATAATGTTCAAAGTTTTGTGAAAATTGAACAACTGGTTCAAAGGTGGAAATAGGTGATCACATTTTTTTTTTAAACAGAAAGGCAGTATGCTAATAATTTTAAAATCAATAATAATGTATTTTCTGTACAAATTACAGTATTAAATAAGGCAGGTAGATGACCATAAAAGTAAGAACTTGGAAGAAATCTATTATGGCATAATCACAGTTCCAACTTAAGAATTCACCAGAAAAGAACACGGACAACTTCAGAAACATTAGTTCTGGGAGTCATTCAAAAGACCAGCTGAGATGTGAACCTGGCACCTACCTGTCTACAGCATTATTACTTATACAGCAAAACCCAATGATCACAAACATGAACAAGCAAATGCTTACCCTTTGTCCAGCACAGTGATCACATCTCCAACTCTGTAAATTAGGTGCTCATGTTGCTTAACTTTCAGTGGATCATCTCCATATTCCTGTACTGCTTGCACTTGCTCTGGTTTGCACTACAGAAAAAAATATTTCCACTCATTAATACTCTTTGTAAACAAAAATGGAACCATAACGTTACCAGTAAATTTGTAAAAATAGCATCAATGTTTGTCATTACAGTGAACTAAGAAATCACAATCATTTCCCACCATATCCAAATACACTTTCATACACATCACGTTCAAACATGATTCCTAATTTCAGACATCATATCATAAGCAACGCTCTCATTTCTTCAGTACAACACATGACACTTTGAGTCAGACATTAAATGTAATGTAAAGAATTTTCACACATGTGCATGTCAAGGACACTAGTGACCTGCTGATTTCTAAATGGCCATGGAAGAGACTTATAAAATAAAACCCATCTTAAAAATGTGTTAGAAACTACATGGAAAATGTTTCACAATCTTTTTTTAGATAATGGTTTGGTGATGAAATGAGACAAACATTTGTATATGAACAGTAACAATGTCAGTCAAGCACAACTAATATGCTCTAATAAAAAACCAACTTACATCTTTTGGCTATATGTGTAAGCCTATATCAGGCTGTATGGTAACTAACAAGGCATATACAACATGCATAAAATACAAAATCAGGTACAAGCTTCACCAGTTACATATTTCATAGCCCTCATACATTATGATAATATTGTACATATTTTGATTGAAATGATGGCTTAACATATTTTAGGGGTTAAAAGTTATGAAATTAGTTTAAGACTAAAATAAATGAGCTGCATGGTAGCAGCATGAATTCTCAATCCTGTGGCATCATTGCCACCACGTAGGTGACTCATTTATTTCAACTAATTTAAAAATATAGATAATACCTGTAAGTTTGAATCAAGATTCTTAAGCATTTATATCACAAAGAGCTTGCAATGGAATACCCATGTACGATTATTAAGCCCCAAACTGAGTAAATTATATTACCAAATAATTAAAGGAGGTAATGAGCCATTATATAAGAAGTATTTATTAGGCAAATACTTCTGAGAAATGGTATAATTTTTTGGGGTGGGGATAAAGAAGTAATACCATGTATAAACCACAAAAAGGGTTACTGGAGTAATGAATGGTGCTAGTAAATGCTCATCACGGAGATATTTTAGGATTACAATACACTCACAGTGACTTTTACATATGTATTTAGTATTTCACACTAAAAAGTACAAGATTCACTGCAGCGTAATATGGAAATTCATAGGTGCAATATTCAAAGTAAACTGGATACACACATTCCATTTTGCAACACACTCCTCTTCAGGAAAAGTGTGACGAATACAGGAATCAGACTCTACAGTATGATGCCAGATCTCATTAAAAAAATTGGACAAGATCAAACATTTACAGGAGAGCTGAAATCCTTTCTGTTAACAACATGTATTTTATTCAGTGGATGCATTTCCATCATAATGATTGCATATGGATTTTATAAGTACTTGACTTTGATAAGTTATCACATATACATACTTACTTACTCCACAGGGCAAAGTCCCTCTTGAGAAGCTAACCGGTTCTCAGCTCAAACATTTTATGGAACCCAAAGGTTCATTAACGCATTCACAAGTGCCTGCCACCTGTTCCTATCCTGAGCCACATCAATCCTGTCTATGTCCCCACATCCCACTTCCTGATGATCCATCTTAATATTATCCTCCTATCTAAGCCTGGGTCTTCCAAGTGGTCTCCTTCTCTCAGGTTCCACCACCAAACCCCTGTACACACTTCTCCTCTCCCCCATATAAGCTACTTGCCCCATGCCTCATTCTTCTCGATTTGATCACCTGAACAATATTGAGTGAGGAGCACATATCATTAAATTCCTCAATATGTAGCATCCTCCACTCCCATTACCTCGTCCTCTGAGGCCCAAATATTCTTGTCAGTACCCTGTTCTCAAAACCCTCGGCCTACTATACATATGTTGTAAATAGTACTGACATGTTATATTATATTATTTGTATTTTATTGTTTTAATTAGAATTGAACTTTTACATTAAATTTTTTTTACTGTTTCAATGTTGATATATTATGAGTTGGGTCTTTGTGATACATACCTTGTAAATGATTTTAACATGATATACACATTGCAAATGTTCTATTTCATATGTGTGACTAAGTGAATTAAACGGATAAAACTAAATTAAACTACTTTGATAATATTTTAAATGGTAAGATGTACAGCTACATTTTAAGCCAACATTTCATTGACAGCACAGACAACAAAACCTTAGAACAGAACAGCATACAGAAGGGCAGACACAGCAGTGACCCCCTGAACTTCAACCTTGATCGTTCTTTTGTGCAGCCCTTTAGCTCATGCATCCACAGCCAGGCACCTTGAACAAGGTGCAGTATCCTGCCAACAAATATGTCCTCAAAATCACCAGGTTTCATAAAATAATGACCCAGTCACCTGAATCTTAGCATGGTCCTAGCCTCAGTCACAAAGAATATGTGAGGCTGTTTCAGTTGCCAGCTTGCATCTATCACACTCAGGACTGTTTACAAGCCCCAGTTTAAATAAAAGCCCTTTTGAATGCCAGTTTCCTGTTAGGAACCCTGTCACTATTCTTAGCTGGTTTCTGTTCAAACTAAACAATTCCCCAGCTTTTTCAGGTTTTTTAAGAAAGCCCTTAACGTGCCTTTGCCCACCTATGGACTGGTAATGCTCCTCAAATTTCCTGCTTGTTCAGTCTCCGATCACCTCCCTGGCAACCTTTGCAGATATTCTGGGTGGAGGCTCAGGTTGTATAATTGGATGTGAGGAACCTTTTCTGGCTTACTGATCAGCTGTTTCATTTCCATCAATCCACATGTGTTCTGGCACTCATATCAGTTGGATTCTTTTATGTTTTGTCATTTTCACCAGGGATTGATGGCAGTCTCAGACTAATTTGGGATTTGCCTGGAAAATGTCAAGGGACCTTGAAAGCTGTCAGACAGAATGTAGATGTTCCTAAGCCTGTAGCCTTTTTCCATATTCTCCATTACAAAAGCCTTAATGACATATATAAAGCAGTCTGGAATACTGTGGTGTGAAGCCCAAGAGTGAAGATGTGTTCCCTTCTTCAGTCCCATCTCTACACTCCAGAACCAGTGCCTTTGCTGGTCTTGGACTCACCCGTATATAAGGTCAGGCCCACTTCATTGTCTGGGTTGAACCTGTTCTGCTGCACACACTTGTCAGGGAACTTGACCATGAATGGCCTGTGGTATGCTTCCCTTTGTAACATCCTGTAAGATCCCATCTGCAAGATGGGTTTGTGTTCCACATCCCGAGACTTTTTGGTGTGATGTAAGGTAGTGGATTTAGGTCACCACAGCTGGGTACACACTAGTCTGCAGATCCCTGCCTGGGCCTCTGCCCCTATGACCACCCGAAGAGTAGTAGTCCCAGGAGGACTTCCACTGCAGCCGTTGAGGCTGTCTCCATCACCCAAGTTATAGCCAGACAGGTTAATCACCATACTTTACTAAGCTCCATCCTGCTGACATCATATCAGATGCTCAACCACCAAACCGTGGAGCTGGAGGTAAATATGGGTCTGATCACCGTGGTGTACATCCAGTGCACCACCCTGGGTATTAGGTCCCAGGTTTTACCAAATGTGCCCTTACAGGTTCATAAAGCCCGCGGGTCTTATTCATCACATCTTTCAGCTCTGCCTTCCACGTCAACTGCTCATCCAGAATAAGTCCAAGGTATATGACCTTGGTAGTCAATTGTTATGTGCGTCTGGAAAGGGTTGGTTCCTTTAAGCCCCTTAAATCTCTCTTCCTGGTTAATGATACTATCAACATCTGTAGATCAATAGACAGCTGAGTCCTATAACACCACTGATGAACTGTATTGAAAGCCTCCCTGTTGAAGCTCTGAGATGGTGTTGGTAATTTTCCACTGACAATGATAGCAATGTCATCTGCCTACCCCAGTGCATAATAGCACCTCCTACGAGTTCATCCACAACCAGGCTCCACAGCAGAGGCAATATAATGCACCCCTGCAGACAGCCCCTAGCCTCAGACCCCTCTAGATTTTCTCCTGCGACTGTGGCTGTTTTTTCTGCCACCCAGCATGGAGCAATTTGATTGATAGATTGTGTCACCAAGCCTTTCTTATGATGTCAAAGAAGTGCTGTCAAAAGCTCCCTCATTATCTTGGAAAGCTCCAAGTGTAACATCCCGTTTTCCAATGCTTCCTCTGTATGTGTAATCACATGGTGCATTGTTGTTTCAGTGGACTTCTTTGGCTGGAAGGCAAATTAGTATTGATGTAGGGGATGTAAGCCCAAAATCCCACCCCTGATGTGCCTGTGTAATTTTTCCACCATTTTCAGTATGCAGGATGATAGATGTATAGGAAAACACTCCTTAGCCTTTCTGTAGATGGCCTTCTTAGGTTTAGAGATAAACGTCACCCCAATCTGGCTCCAAGTTTTGGGTATATACCCTCTCACTCGGCAGGTTCTAAAAATATGGCACAGATAGGATGTTAAATAATCGACTCCTTGCTGCAAAGAGTGCAGGTACAATTCCATTCGTCCCTGTCAATTTAACCGATTTGAATGTCTCTATTGCCATCTTATTTTTTGATTTCCTAGTGACATTTTTAGATAGTTCCCAGACCTCCATGTGAGCAGCAAATGCTCATAGATTTGGTTGCTCCTGTCCTTCCAACGTCACTTAAACTTCAGCAGGCCCTGCAGAAAGAAATCTGTGTTGTTCCCTCATGCTCTCTTTTCACGACTGTGTGTACTGGAGGCCATCACATAGTTTAATAGATCCCACCCCCATGGCCGAATGACTTGGCATGATTCTCTTAAGTCTGGCCCTGTCAAGTACATCCTTGATCCACCAACAGTAGTCCCTTCAAGAGGACTGTTTGGCCTTTCTGACAGCCTTATTCTAAGAAGCGAGGGCTGTCGTGTATGATTCCCAGTCACCCATACTTTTAGCTTGATTAAACAGCCATCTTGTTGCAGCTTTACATTGGATCACCTCTTTGTTCCATCAATGAACCATCCTTGGTGAGAGAGCCACCATTGTTGGACAATGTCGGTGAAAAAAGGAGAAGATGGCCTCTTGCACAATGTCAACAGCCAGCCCTACATCCTGAACTGAATGTGCAACTCTTGGTACAACCCCCAGATTTGCCTTTCAAGTCTTTCTGATAGGATTGCCAATAGGTTCTCTTGGAGTTGCAAATTGTAAGCCTTGTAACTTCTAGGTTACCCACTTGAAATAATATGTATCTGTGGTCTGACAAACAGAACTGATCAGATACATGCCAACTAGTTAATCAGTCCCCTACCTTGGCAGTCCCTAGTGTCACAGCTATTACCTCCTGCCTATTACTCATTAAAAAAGTAGGCTCATTACTTGCCTTAAGAATATTAAGATCCAAGCTAACCAAATATGCCACTAGGCATTCTCCTTGTGGATTGATGTCTGCGCTCCCACACATAAGGGATGTGTGTTTGTGCACTGGTGAATTGCAGAGGCAATACACTGATTTAGTTGCAACTGATCCTATGCCAATTTTTACCTAACTAATATGTGGGCTAGTTCAATTACAAATCTGACAGGTGCAACTTTGCAGCCATGAACTACATCTATCATACACAACAGTTATTAGACATGTAACTGTTCACAAACACGACCTTCTTGCACCTCACACTGAACATAGTCACACAACAAGTACAATATATGATAGCAGAAAACATAATGTTCCAGTCTGACTTGATAATTACACATCACTACAGTGTATTAAAATGTAAACTGTATTAACTCACTTCCTACTAAAAATAACTGGCTCCACTGCAGTACAGGCCAACCATTGTCAGAAAATTTTCTATAGCAATGAGGGAAGGCGCCTTACATGTGGCAGTGGTGGGTGCAGCCAGCGGCTGTAGGTTTCTTCACAGGTGTGATGGGTGGATGAGTGCCGGCGTGACAGTACAGAGCTTGCTCTGATCACTTAACACATCTCACAATGCACATGAACATAATGAAAGGATGGACCTGGTGTGACACGTACACCCCAAACATGTAGTCTGTCAGGTACAGTACATGATGCACCTTTCAGTTGTAAGCACTGATGTGAAATATGACGTGCTTCCATACAGCGTCTATCTTATTGGTGTGAGACAAAGTGCACGCCCCTGATAGATTGAAGAGTTTCAGTGACATTAGCGGACATAGAGACCGCTGAAACAGAGCACATACTGATTGTTGCACGTGGAGTATTTGTCAAGAAGAAGCATGACACACATGACTACAAAGGATGGGAGGGGTGTAAGGAGAGTGCTGTAACATGTTCCATATCCATGCATTAAAGGAATATTGAAACTGTTGAAGTACACCGTAAAATGCACCACACTAAAGTATGCTTTATCATGTATTTCTAATATTCCTAATACCTATGTGCAACCTGATGATGGTCACAATAGTGAACGAAACACGTAGTTATTAATAATGTACGATAAAGTATATCTGACTGGTGTGCATTTGTTCATGTACTACATAAACTGAAATATATCTTTAATGCATGGAAACAGAACATACAAAGTTTATCAATACCCAACAAGCAAAATTAGTTCACTTTGTATTCTGATGATGGTCGCAATAGCGACCGAAACCCATAGGCTTTAATAATATATGACAAAGCATATTTTACTGTTGTCCACTGGTTGGTGTACAACATACATTTCAAACATCACCTTACTTTGAAGGTAAGCACAGACAATGACAGCTAGTCTAAATGGTAAACGATGTCCATCTTCATTGGTTGGTTCCATTGCGAAGGGAAACACTTATTGCAACAGATGGTTTACACGGTAACAACAGTCCGTCTCGACTGGCTGGTTCACCTTAATTTGAAGTTAGTTGGCACAGGCACACCCGACGATGGCCCACAACTGTCATCTGCTCCATCATCGCACATTGGATTCACTGTGGTAGGCTATAATACAGTAGTGCCATGTAGCTTCACTTCATAATAGGAATAATAGCCCTTGTGGCTGTGGACATCACGAGCAAGAATGCTACATGTTTGTAGCACTGAGCAGCACATCTTCTTGCATGGTGAATCATGGGTGGCCTAAGCAGTGGCGTGCGTTCTGAGACAAATGTCTGGGGCAGCAAGACATGTTGCTAAGGCATGTACAGCAGCGTTGCCAGTACCACTAATATTGCAACACACAATTTTCCTGAGTTGTAATTTCATTCCTGCTGCAGTATTCAATGACTTCCCTTAACCCCTTTGAGGGGGGGGGGGGGGGGGGGGGCTCTCGATCGCAAAAAAAGGGACCCCGGGAAAAACACATTCATCCCTTTTCTCGCCCCCA
>Ga0123352_10004941_pt1 | contig 19868 bp, 15 predicted proteins | sample TergutLab28metaG_FD_89700 | JGI IMG/M metagenome (GOLD analysis project Ga0123352, IMG submission 89700) | Labiotermes labralis P1 segment gut microbial communities from Petit-Saut dam, French Guiana - Lab288 P1 | ecosystem: Host-associated > Arthropoda: Insects > Digestive system > Gut ...
CCCATTGTGAGTCTGTTAAGTCACTTGGGTAGTTCGTCGGTTTAAACTCTACTGTAGACATGCTTTTCTCTCCCTTCTTGGGAGATATTTTATCATATTTTTAAAGTTGAATACAGCTTCTAAATGGGGCATTATGATGGAGACATTATCCATAGAGACGAAATAAATTTTTTTGATAATTTATTTTCGCTTATGAGTAGAGATAATTATGATAAAGCCAAAGCCCGCAATATTGAAGAATACGGAAACGAATTGAGGGCTATGCTAAGAAATCTCCCTGCCGGGTTTTATCACGCTGATATGCACCCGGGTAATACTAAGTATTGTAACGGAAAGTTCACATGGATGGATTTTGACAAAGCATGTATATCCTATCGAATCATGGATTTTGGATGGTTGCTGGAAACGGATTATGTCCATTTCCATGATGAATCCTTGGAACGTTCTCGTCGCTTATTTGATGAAGTATACGCAGGATACAGTATGGAACAAACACTAACCGATAAAGAAATTGCGGCAGTCTTTCACTGCGTTGCAGTAGTCCATTATGAGGCTAATGTATTGGATGCAACAATGAGGAATGGGTGTGTAATTCCGCACATATTGGACAGGGAGCATGAATGGCTGATGCGTTGGCGCGAATGCTGCAATAAACTTGTGTAGTAATACTTTGAAAAGGACAAAATCAATCGGCTCGATTGGTTTTGTCTTTTTCAATATACTCCCTGAGCACCGCATTAATCTGATTCCCTATAAGCAAAACCATCGAAATAATATTAAGCCACAAAACCAGCATAAACACTCCCGCGATACTACCATAAACCGCAGGATACTGTGTAAAATTTGAAATTACATATCCAAAGCCGCCGCTTATTACAACCCAAGCAACTACAGTAAATGCTGCGCCCGGCAAAATATATTTAAGCTTTATTTTTGTTGCGCACGCAAGCCTAAAAATTATCGTTACAATAAAAAGCAGCACAAAAAGCGCACTGCCGCCGCTTGCCAGTGCCAGCAAAATTTCATGCCCGCCCGGGAAAAAGAACCCCCAAATTTGCTGCCCAAAAACCAAGAGTCCCAACATTACAATTAACATGACCGAAAATAAAATCATTAGCAAAAAACTAAGTCCTACTTGCTGTGCAAAGCTGCGCCGGTCTTGTAGGCCGTATGCGTGGTTGGTAATGCGCACAATTGCCCTAAAGCCGTTAGTGCTGTTGTACACGCTAAAAAATAATGCGGTAGACATCACGCCCGCGCTTCTTGCGTTGCCCAGTTCAGATATAAAATCGCAAACTAAATATGCAATTTCCCCGGGCAAAACAAAAAAAAGTCCTTCCAATATTGCAGATTCATCAACCGTTATCATGCCAAGCAGAGACATTAGAAATATAAGAAACGGGAAGAATGCAAGTATAATGCGGTAAGTTAAACTGGCGGCACGCTCGAATATTTGGTCGTGATGGCAGCGCAGGGTTAAATTTAAAAGGTAAATAGATAATTTTTTCATGAAATCATCCTCTGTAGACACGGTCTGTGGTATAATTGCTTAGAAGTCTATTTAACGAATGTGAAAGTGTGAAAGAAGCGAACTGTAGCTTCTTTCATCAAATTATTTATGCTTTCCGCAAGGAGGGCTTTGCCCGACTGAAAGGAATGTAATCAAAGTATGAACAAAGGTAAAATAATATGCCTGAACGGAGTATCCAGCAGTGGTAAATCAACTCTTGCAAGGTCATTACAAGAAAGCTTGAAGGAACCTTATTATTGGATGTCCGAAGATACATTCACATTTATACTGCCTGATAAATTTAACATTTTCAAAAACGATACAATAGAGAATGAGAAGATATGGGACCAGGCCATTATCAACTATTACCATGCTATCAAGATGTACTCGGATAGGGGATACAATGTTATAGTCGATGGGGTTTTAGATGATGAAGAATGGGTAGATGTTTTTGTTGGAATTTTGCACGAGAATCCAGTCCTTTTTGTACATGTTACATGTCCAGAAGAAGAGTTAATCAGGCGTGAGTTGTCCCGTGGTGATAGAGAAATTGGGCTGGCTGTAGAGCAGTTGGCATATCTAAGCCCAAAAGAACAGATATATGATATTACTGTTGATACTCATGTTAACACTACCGAAGAATGCGCAGACAAAATTATCGCACTATTAGATAGTCCTGATAATTTTCAAGCCTTTCGAACATTATATACCTTACGCCATTTGCAAAAAACTATACTACCGTAAAGGAGATTCCATTTGAGAAACCTAACCTTACTAACCGATTTTTACGAGCTAACCATGATGCAAGCCTATCACCACCATCAAAGCACAACAGGGCGCAAGCAAGTAGCTGTTTTCGACATGTTTTACCGCGAAAACCCATGCGGCAACGGATATGCTGTGACGGCGGGCTTGGCTCAAGTAATAGATTATATCAGCGGCCTTACTTTTTGCGACGAAGATATTGCATATCTGCGTTCTACCGGTACCTTCAACGAGTCGTTTTTGGAATATCTTAAAAATTTCCGCTTTTCCGGCAATATTAATGCCGTGCCAGAGGGTACGGTTGTTTTCCCAGGCGAACCACTTTTGCAAATTGTCGCGCCGCTTATGGAAGGCCAGCTTATAGAAACGGCTGTTTTAAACATTATTAATCACCAAAGTCTTATTGCCACAAAGGCCGCGCGCGTATGCTGGGCGGCGCAGGGCGACCCTGTGCTGGAATTTGGCCTGCGCCGCGCACAAGGGCCGGACGCTGGCCTATACGGCGCACGTGCTGCTATGATTGGTGGATGCGCCGCCACAAGCAATGTGCTTGCGGGGCAAATGTTTGATGTCCCCATCCGCGGTACACACGCCCATAGCTGGATAATGTGCTTCGATACAGAGTTAGAGGCATTTGAGTATTATGCAGAATTGTATCCAAATGCATGCAGCTTGCTTGTGGACACATACGATACATTAAAATCTGGCGTGCCAAACGCAATAAAAGTGTTCCAAAAAATGCGGGATAATGGCACGTTGGCAAACCACAGTATCCGCTTGGACAGCGGCGACCTTGCGTATCTTTCCAAGCAAGCAAGAAAAATGCTTGACGAAGCCGGCTTTCCTGATGCGGTTATTGTCGCCTCCAATGACCTAGATGAATATTTAATATCCGACCTAAAAAACCAGGGTGCAAAAATTTCACTTTGGGGCGTGGGGACGCACCTTATTACGTCCAAAGAATACCCCGCATTTGGCGGCGTGTATAAGCTTGCGGCGCTTTCTACCGACGGCGGGCCGTGGCAGCATAAAATTAAACTGTCCGAAGACCCGGTTAAAGTCACAAACCCAGGGGTAAAAAAAATATTTCGCCTATATGACGCCGCAAATGGTAAAATGAAAGCAGACCTTATTGCCCTTGCGGACGAACAACTGGACAACACGCAGGATTTAACCATTTTCGACCCTATCGCCACATGGAAGCGCATGACGCTTAAAGCAGGAGAATTCACAGTGCGCGAGCTGATGCAGCCTGTTTTTACAAACGGCGAATGTGTATACCCAACCTATACAGTAACGGAAATTCGCGAATATGCAAAAAAAGAACGCGACACCCTGTGGGACGAGCATAAACGCCTTGTCCGCCCTCATGTAATGCCGGTGGATTTGTCGCAAAATTTATACGATTTAAAGCAAAATATGATTGCAAAATTGCGGTCTTAAAAATAAAGGAGATATGTTAAAATGCAAAACGTAAAATTATTACCCGACCAACTGCGGGCAAAAAGAGGCTTTGACCTAAACATGATTATCGGCTTAGATGGGTTCGTAGACGAAATTATCCATGTGGTGGATAAGCGTCAGGATTTCCAAAATTACACCCGCATCGGCACAATCGCAGAATTTGGCGAGCGTGTAAGCAAAGCCGCTGGCCTAAGTGCCAACTTCGAGTTCGTACCTGTACAAACAAAGCTTGGGGGCAATGGGCCAATTCTTTCTAATGCGCTGTTGGAATATGGCGTAAATCTAACATATGTGGGTTCGTTGGGTAAGCCTGCTGTCCACCCGGTTTTTGCACCAATGGTAGAAAAAGCAAAAGCTGTATACAGTCTTTGCGGCGCTGGCCTTACCGACGCGTTGGAATTTGACGATGGCAAACTGATGCTGGGCAAACACGCCACTTTAAAAGAAGTAACATGGGAAGCCTGCAAAGCCAGCCTGGGCGGCGCGGAAGGCATAGCGAAGCTAATAAATGAAAGCCATCTTTTTGGTATGGAAAACTGGACAATGCTGCCGTATATGAGCAACATTTGGGAAGGTATCATAAATGAAGTATTCCCGCTGTTGCCGGACAAAGCAGTTAAGCCGCTTGCGTTCTTCGACCTTGCAGACCCTGCAAAGCGCACCAAAGAAGACATTCGCCATGCAATGAGCCTTATTAGTAAATTCGAAAGCAAGTTCCGTACGGTGCTTGGGTTAAATGAAAATGAAGCCTATGAAATTGCCGAAGTTATGGGCGTAGAGCCATGCAATTGCGAAAACAGGCTAAAGAACACAGTGCTTTCCACTTACGAAGAATTGGGCATTTATTGCTTGGTAGTGCACCCTGTACGCAGCGCATGTTGTGTAATTGACGGCGAGTTCTACAATACCGACGGCCCATACTGTGCAAAACCAAAGCTAACCACCGGTGCCGGTGACAACTTTAATGCAGGTTTCTGTCTTGGGCAATCGCTGGGGCTTGACCCGCTTGCGTCGCTTACGCTTGGTGTATGCACATCTGGCTTTTATGTGCGCAACGCCCAAAGCCCTACATTCGAGCAAGTTATAGATTTTGCAGACAAATGGGCCGCTGGAAATGTTGACTAAAAACCATCCTGTGGTGATATAATTCTAGTTGAGACAATTTTTTATGAATATACCCAAAGGTGGTTTTAGTATATGAGGCAATTCAAAAACTGGATAATTACAATACTGATATGCGCTTTGCTTATTGTGCCCTTTAGCGTAGTGGCAAATCCTGCATTGCCATATATTGAACAGTCTACGCAAATGCGTGGGCTTTGGGTAACGTCTGCGTACAACTTAGACTGGCCGTCGCGTCAGGAATTAACTCATGCGCAAATGAGGGCAGAAATTGACGATATTCTTACACGTGCAGCAAACCAGGGTATCAACGCTGTGTTTGTGCAGGTTAGGCCAGCGGCAGACGCGCTGTATAGGTCAGAAATTTTCCCGTGGTCGCATTTGATATCCGGGATACAGGGGGTAGCCCCTGCGGGCGATTTTGATCCGCTGGAATATTGGGTGCAGCAGGCTCATGCACTGGGGATAGAAGTCCATGCATGGCTTAATCCGTTTCGCGTCACTTTCCCAAACCAGGATATTACCAACCCTGCAGAGCTTTCTGCCAACCACCCGGCAAGGCTTAACCCAAGTTTGGTTATCGCCTACAGAACAAGTTTGTTTTTGGACCCGGGCAACCCAGCTGCACGCCAACTGATTGTGGATGGCGCGGCAGAACTTATGCGCAATTATAATTTGGACGGTATTCATCTGGATGATTATTTTTATCCAAACCGCAACTTCCCGGATCAAGCTACCTTTGCCCGCTATGGCGGGGGAACGAACCTGCATGAATGGCGGCGGGAAAATATAAATGCCTTAATTCGTGATTTACAAAGAGTTACTCATGAAGCCAACCCAAATGCCAGCTTTGGTGTTAGCCCGTTTGCAGTTTGGAGAAATGAAAGCAACGACCCGCGCGGCAGTGACACGCGTGCCAGTATAGAGTCGTACTACAACCAGTATGCCGATACCCGCCGTTGGGTGCAGGAGGGTTGGGTAGACTATATTGTGCCGCAAATTTATTGGTTCGAAGGCAATGCTGCCGCCTGCTTCGAGATTGTTCTTAGCTGGTGGGAAGAACTTGTACGTGGTACGAATGTCCGCTTGTATGTTGGTCTTGCTCCTTATCGCGAGGTGGAAGGCCGCACTGGTTGGGCTGGTCAAACCATTCGCCAGTTAGAGCGGATTGCCAACTCACCTGTTGCACAAGGCAGTATTTTCTTCCGCGAGCGGTTTATGCGAAGCAGTGTTGGCGATGTGATAGGGCAGTTCTATTCCAGTAATTTGCCGGGACAAGTACCTACGCGGGTACAGGGTTCGGACATACCACCACCGCAGCCGCCGCAGCCTCCGACAGAGCCTGGTGCGTCTGTTGTAATAGACAGGCTAATGGTAGCCCAGCCTTCCGGCCCTACCCGCCCGCCACTGACTGACGCCGCAGGGTTTTGGTTCCACGGCTCTGCCATACCCGGGGTGCCTGTTTATGTAAACGGAACCCTTATTACCGACCGCACTGCGGAAGGCTTTTTCAGTGTATTTATGCCGCTTGTGCGTGGGGACAATGTGTTTAATTTCACACAGGCTGGGCAAGCCACCGTAACCCGTACAATTACAAACAACGCTCCTGCTCAGGCTGCCGCTCCCGCAACAATGGCGGTTGGCATAACAAATGCCTTCCCTGCTGCAGACGAATGGGCGCGTGTGGGTACAGAAATGACTTTGCGTGCGACAGCACCAGCAGGGGCAACTGTTACAGCGGAAATTGGGGGACAAGTGGTAAACTTGACCCAAACCAACGCCAACCTGCAATCCACAGCTACAAATATATTGGCCGCACAATTTACTGGCACATTTACACTCAATGCCCAAGCGAATGACGACGCAATTGTTGACCTGGGCCGCCCGGTATACACCATGACGTGGAGCGGGCAAACGCATACTGCAACCGCACCGGGGCATATTCGCCAACTGGGTGTTGATGCCCCAATGTTTGCGGAAATTACAGCAGACTCTGCATGGGCGTTTCCGGGTGCTACTACCACTGGCGGTTCCAGTCAGTTGCTTTTGCGCGGGCAAGTAGATCGTGTTACCGCGGTAAGCGGCGACTGGACCAGGCTTGCGTCTGGTGGTTGGGTACAAAACGAAAATATCCGCAGATGGAACGACGCAACACTTGTGCCGCCGCCTATTGTGATTTCTGGTGCTGGCGGGATAGCGGTTCCAACCCCAATGCCCCCGGCAAACCAGTTAAATTTGGGCTTTCTTTCCGAAGGGCGATATGTGACGGGCAGATATTGGGACGCTATCAAGTGGCTGTCGCCGTTTTCCCCGGCTGTTTTGACCGAGTTTGACGGCACAGAACTAATTGTCTCATTGGGAATGCAAAACGTCGCGCCGCCAATTTTTTATACACCGGGCGGGACATTGTTTTCGGATATTCGCATAGGGACGCACAACGGCGCACCCGCGTATTTTATGACTTTGCGCGACGGCGCGCAGTTGGAAGGTTTTTATACAATTTATGCAGACGGCCATCTTCAATTAATATTGCGGCATCGCAGGCCGCTAACCCCGGGCAACAGGCCATTTGAGGGCTTCACATTCGTACTTGACCCGGGACACGGCAGGGTAGACCCCGGCGCGCTTGGCCCAATGGGCGGCACGTTGCCGGAAGCCACCATTGTACTCGCACAGACAAATTTGCTTGCTGCAGAACTTGAGGCACTTGGTGCAAATGTTGTGGTCACTCACCAATATGCTTTGGGCAGCGGCACCACCAGGTTCGAGGTTTGGGACCGCGTGCCAGTTAGCCGCACCGTCAACCCAGACATGTTTATTTCGCTGCATACAAACTCCACTGCAGAAACAACCAACGCCGCAAATATTCGCGGTTTTACGGTGTGGTTCCGCAACGAGAACTCCCGCCCGGCTGCAAATACGTTCATGGACGTAATGCATTATGTAAACCCGGATACCAACCGCAGCCGTCAAGTAAATCAGGCAAATTTCTATGTGACCCGCCCTACATGGTCGCCGCATATTTTGCTGGAGGCCAGCTTTACCAACAATATTCACGACTTTGCGTGGATGATAGACCCACGCAACCAAGAGGAATATGCAAGGCAAATTGTAAACGCGCTATTGGCGTATTACAGATAGGAGGAATTTATTATGATTACAGGAATCGAACACATCGCAATTTTTTCCCACAACACGGCCAAGCTAAAAGACTGGTACATGGCAATGTTTGATTTTGTACAAGTCTATGATAATGGCAAAGGTACGTATTTCTTAAAAGCGCAGGATGGCGCAATGCTGGAATTTGTAACCGCAGACGAAGGCACAGAAGTCCAACCAAACGCAAGAGCCGCCGGAATACGCCATCTTGCACTTGGCGTATCTACCGAAGACTTTGACAGCATGGTTCAAAAACTACGCGACGCAAAAGTAGAAGTTGTAACCGAAACATCGGACGCAAAAGGGGTTAAGACATTCTTCTTCCGTGATATCGACGGGAATGTGCTACATTTAATCGCAAGACTTTCGCCGTTGGGCTAAATATTTGCTGTAATATTTGACCAGGGCTGTCTCAACAATGGTAGCCCGCCATTGCAAGCAAAGCGAAGCAATCCAGAAACAGCAAATCTATGTTTTTTCTGGATTGCTTCGTCGTTTTACTCATCGCAATGACGGGCTTTACATAGCCGTTTTAACGTTCACTATCAAAATGTTTATGCCTTATTTTTTCCGGGCATTAATATAATAGTGTTTTTGCTTTACGGCGTCATCTTTAGAAAAATATCCGATATGTTTTATGTTTTCGATATCGAAATTAACTAAAAGCTCGTTAAAATCGTTTAAGTCTGCATAAAAATGAGGGATGCCTTTTTCCGCAGGGTTTTGGCTTATCATTGTGTTTTTGTCCATTTCGGGCCACCATTTTTCTGTATATTCGTTGCTGTCCTTAGAAATGAATGTTATATATACTTCACCGCCCGGCTTAACGACTCTTTCGATTTCGGATATTATTTTTTTCATACCTATTGAATCTGTATGTCTAATAGCATGATATTCGAATAGGCAGTCGAAGGAATTATCGTCGTAAGGCAGTGAATGCATGTCCCCAGCAACAGCATTAATTTTAAGATTCTCACTCTTTGCCCAATTTTTTAGATATTCGACTGCATAATCCGATATCTCAATCGCGCTTACTTCAAATCCCTGCCTTGCAAAATATATGGAGTTTTGACCCATCCCAGCGCCTAAATCCAAAACACTTTTATGGCCAGTTTCCTTCCATTTTTTTGCCGTGCCTTCACAGTTGTTAAAAACATTCATCAAATTTTTGGGCGATGGCCAAGTTGTCCAGTTAAACCCTTTCCAGTTGACTGCTTGCCCATTCATGTTTTCATGTCTGCTTTCCATTTGGATCTCTCCCTGTATTGTTAGTAGGCAAGTAATACGCGGAAACAGGGTAAGTTTAACATTTTCTGCCTTAGCCTTTGAAGGCGGTATCCCGAATGTTTCTTTGAATGAACGTGTAAACGATTCTGGTGACTCGTAGCCAAATTTTAAAGCTAAGTCAATAATTTTTGCAGTGCTATTTTGCAGCTCGATAGCAGCCAAGGTCATCCTTCTTTTTCGAATATACTCATTTATTGAAATATTCATAACAAGCGAAAATGTACGCAGCAAGCTATCTTTTGATTGGCACATTATATTGGCAACCTTGTCAAGGTCGATTTTGTCTTTCAGGTTTGCTTCAATATAATCTATTGCTTTGTTTAGCTGCTCATCCCATTTCATGCATATCCCTCCTCTCAGCAAACAGTTTAACAGGATAATATATAAGCATCCTTGCATAATTCGTTCTTGTTATGCAAGGTGCTTTTTTACAGTATCCCTTGCAAAAGCAACCACCACAACACACAAGTTAAAGCAATAAAAAGTGAGGCAACTATAATGCCTACGTTTAATTTCTTTTTACCGGGCGATTCTTCGCGTGGCAATAGCTGTGTTGCACGCAGCATTGTCCTAACATGTTTATACAATAGCATTGTAAGGGCTGCATTTAAGAAGTTGTTGATTAAATTAAACGGCAGAAATACAGGAAGCAGAAGCGGCACGACTCTTTCCCGTGGCATGTTTAAGAAAATAGGGGTAAGTATATAGTTCCATGCCATCATAACGGCTGTGGCAAAAATAGCACCTACGATTAAGCCAATTAGTGCGCCGCGCATAGTACGTTCCTTTTTGTAAATAAACGCCGCAGTGCAGCAAAGTGCCGTACTTGCCACAATGTTCATAAACAGGCCTACAAAACCCGTTGCGCTTACAGTAATCATTTGTACCAAAGATACAACTACTGTAATCAAAAACGCTGCCATTGGCCCATAAAGGAACCCGGCAATTACAATAATAATATCTTTTGGGTCGTACCGTAGCAAAAGTGGCGTAGATACTATTGGGACCCGAACATAGGCCGCTAGGATAAAGGCCAGCGCGCTCATCATTGCCAGAACGCATAGTTTTTTGATTTGCATAAAAAAAACACCCCTATGAGTTTATTATACACAGGGGTGGGGATATCAAAAAAGAACAATAAAAACCATCCTTCTTCCATCCAGACTTTGCGCTGTACTTTTTTGTAAAAAGTACGGCACATTACTGTCGGTTTCGGAATTGCACCGAATCGGCATATGCATTACAGGCGTTTCAAACGAAACGACGCTGCATATGTTCGCGGACTATCACCGCCGGTCGGGAATTTCACCCTGCCCTGAAGTATGAGGGTATTATAACAGAGTCTGGAAAAAAATCAAGTTTCCACAGAATGTAGATTCCTGACCAGTTGAAGTTGCAAATAGAAAATCATTTAGGAAACACATGACAAACACTAAATAAATAAAATTTTCTTTACAATCTTTCTGAATTTCTAGGCTTACAATGTATCACGAATAATTAAAAAACTTTAAACACGAATCAGCAGTTGAAAAGAGATAAAATAAAAAGACAAACGGCGAAATAAGTGATAAATTGGAGATATGCGAAAATCGAGCCAACTTATCGAACTATATTGTGCCGTTTGCGACTACTATGATACCGCATTATCGGCATATGCACAACGAAATAGCAACAACTTTTGTCCCAAATTTAGTGATTAGGAGTGTATCGCGACATTCATCTGGGGAATTGCCAATCAAAAGTATGATGTGAAGCGTTGTTATGAATTTATTGTAGACTATTATGGTGATTGGTTTCCAGAGTTGCCCAGCTATCAAACTTACAACAAGCGGCTTTGTTTTCTTGCCGATGCATTCAGAGAATTTGCTGGTATTTTGCTTGGCGTACTTGGTTTGGATTCCAGCCACGCAGACTTCATCTATGACTCAATGCCTATTGTTGTTGCCGGGTCTGCGCGTAGCGGCAGGGCAAAAGTGGCGGCAGAGTTTTGTAGCAAGGGATATTGTGCATCCAAAGATATGTGGTATTATGGCTCAAAGCTACACATTATAGCACAAGCCAATCATAAGGCCATGCCTACCCCTACACTTATGCAAATTTCAAAAGCATCAGAGCACGACCGTAAAATTGCAGAATGTATGTTGGACGATGTGTATAATGCCAGAATTTTTGCTGACATGGCTCTCTTGGATGACGAGTGGAAAGCTAAAATGTTGTCACAAAATAATGTTACAATCTTGACACCTGTCAAGCGCAAAAAAGGACAAAAGGTGCTTACATCGGCAGATAAACTCTTTTCACGCGCCACCTCAAGTGTCAAACAGGCGGTCGAGTCCCTTAACAATTGGATTATCGAAAAGACTAATGTTCAGAAAGCTTCCAAAGTCCGTTCCGATGCTGGGTTAGCCGTTTTTCTTTTCGCTAAGATTGCTTGCGCATGCCTTTGGTTTAACTGCTGATTCGCGTTTTAAAAACATAAGCAAATTACCATGAAATAGTTTGCACATAAGATTGCTACATGATAAAATGCGACAAAAGGAAAATGTCCTAAAAGCTTGCTTTAAGGAAAATATCAAATAGGAGAGGGTTTTATCAATGAAAAATTTCAAAAAAGGGCACATTGTAGTTCTGTATCTAACTGTTATGATGGCTGTATTAACAGTAGGATTTGCGCCGGTAAATGCCATAAGTCCCACGCAAGACGGATTTGTACGCTCATCACGATACACAACCCCGGGCGAGGTGCATGGTATTTTTTACGATGTTAACTATAGTATATCTACTACTGCGGTAATGTGGACTGCAAAAAACGCACGTTGGCAACCCTCAGGTACATTTTTGAACGTGACAGTTGGCTCTACCCTTTCCCTTTACATCTCATCACTTAATATTGAAAGTAACCTTGACGTTCTTTTACTTACGTATGCCAGCGATGCTGAACAGTCATGGGATTGGGATAATGCCATTAATTTGTTTAGTGGTTGGTGTGAAGAACTTTGGGGGCAATACGCCTATTTGTCTTGGGAAGAGCGGCAATTGGCTCCGGTACGTAACCCACAAACCGTAACTCATGTGTTTGATACGCCAGGAACATTTATTTTACTAGCAGGCTTATTTTACGGTAGCTCGATAACAGTAGTTGTTACAGAAAGTCTAGTGACCCCACCATTAGTAGACAGCGTGCCACCATATATCGTTCTCCAATGTGATAATGAGGCCGCTATAATAACCATTAACCCAACGCCTTTAGATTGGAATTGGAGTCATGACGGCGATGTATATACACTATACTATGATACCACCATTACAATAACCATTAACCCATATCACTTACCGGATAATGTGACAAGTGTAGTATTTGGGCGCGTCCGGCATGACACTTTTCCTAATACCATAGACGCTACATTTACTTACCTTGTTACAAATGACATGACTCCACAAACATTTACAGTTACAGCAGATAGTTCTTTCACTGATTGGTCAACTCTGTCTTTTTTTGAAGGAGAACAAATATACGGTAGATTAGTTGTTATGGGAAGTTGGACACATTTTAATGCTCTGCCAGCACCAACCCTATCTCAACCACGTATATTGCGTTTTGCAATCGACAATACTTCCTTTATCGACAATGGTTCACCTCGCATGCTGGAAGCTGCCCCGTTCATAGCTAACGATCGCACGATGGTGCCTTTACGTGTTATCGGCGAAGCACTTGGTGCAACGAATCTTGAGTTTAACGCAGGAATTATAACATTTGATATAGGCGGTCAAAATATTGTAATGACAGTCGGCCAACCACTGCCAAACAACATGGGTACGCCTGTGATAGTTGCCGAACGCACATTTGTACCTCTTGCTTTTATTGCCGCAGAGATGGGTGCTACTGCCCGCTGGGACAGCAATACACGTGCGGCGTATATCTATATTGATTAACTGGAAATATACAAAAAAACGCCACAGACAATTTGCTGATGGCGTTTTTACATTTAATGGTTAATTTTCAAATGCAATACTGGTTAAAGTACACACCTTTTTTGTGCGTTAATTCAGTAAGTTTAGCATAAAGCGAACAAAGGCTATCCAGTCATTTTTTTATCAAGAAGCTGCTCTTTGTCTTCGTTATCCAGAATCTTGATTTTATTCCACAGCGGCAATTTGCATATTTAGCCGTAGCAAGACATTGCGGTAAAAGCCATACATTTTTGTGCCTTCCGGATGTTTCCACAAATCTTTATCCAACTGGCTTTTGCGTATGGCTACTTTGCCCTGCCATTTTTTTAGGTTTATCAGCAGCTTGTCGTTTTGGTCGGGCAGTTTAGCCTTTTCTTTTATCAGCTTTTGACGCACTGGCGGCAGGGCTTTGTATGACTCAAACATTGTAAACTCGGGATAATCGGCCTGCTCTATTAAATTTACAAACGGCGGCCAGGGGTCGTCTTCAAGCTCTTTATCGTAGATATAATACGCGCCGCGTTTCACTATTGCCTCGCAAGTTAATGCGCGCAGGAAATCGTCTACGCTGCTTTTTTCATTTTCGTCCTCCGCAAGCAGGTTTCGCAACTCGGCTATTTTGCGATAAAGTTTTGTGTATTTTGCATTCTCTGCTTTCACCAAGGAAATGAGTGCCGGGTTACGGATGAAGTGGTCTGCCGCTTCGCTTTCGATTATAGTTGCAAAGATAACTCGGTTGCCGTCTATGGCCGGGGGCAAGCCATTTAGCTGCATTGCTGTCAATTCTTTAAGTGCGACATAGATGTCCTGCACGTCGGTTTTTATATCAAAATCTACATGGTTAATGCATTCGGTTTGAATGCACACGAATTGTCCGTCCATTTCCCGGATACTGCCGTTTTCTATGCCATCTGAAAAAACCTTCCTGGCTTCGTCGTTAAGCCGCTTTTGCCGCGGGTTGTGATAGGTGTCGCCCCAGGTATTTTCAGGTATAGGGGAGGGGAGGTTAGTCCAGTTTTCGTTTTCCGTCATCACCAAATGCCGCCCAATACCTTCGCGCGTGGCAATTGTGCGCTCATAAAGTTCTTCGTATACTTTTATTGGCGTGTAGGCAAAAAGTGGGATTCCATTTTGTGTATTAAGCCAAAAAATTCTGTCTGTAATATTGCTTTTGCGAATATTAAACCGCAAATTGGCCAGCGCATGTTGCTGGTATGCTTCTATGCCGCGCATGATATCCGGGGCGTTCCATGGCACACTAACCATGCCGTAACTTGGGAAATTAAAAAGTCCTGTGGCGTTATCCATGTTAAAAACTGGCTTGGCGTCTTTGTACAAACGTGGCGCGATTTCCGCCTCTACGATATGTTCGATGTTGCGGTCATGGCCGTACTTCATGCCCAAAAATTCGGACATGGAGCGGGACAGGAAGTCGCTGAATTTGTTGTAAATAAAATCGGATATAGCACCTACAATATTAAGCTGATTATCGTTTAATAACCGTGCAGAATCCTCCAGCAGAGTTTTCGCAAACTCGCGAATAAGTGGCTCTGCACCTGCTTTGTGTAAAATTTCGTCAATTTCCGGCACGGCGTCTGCCACGCCAATAACATCCCAGTAGTATGATTTTTGCGACTCAATTTCAATTGGCTGGCACAGGAATTTTGTGTTGCCGGTTAAAATTTTGTTGACTTCATTTAGGATCTCTACATACACGGTGTAGATTTTGTCGTTCTCATTTGTTAGCGCGGCATGCAGTTCCTTGTACACGTCTATCAGCGCAGTAAAGCAGTCGCGCTGCAAGCGGGCTTGATAAATTTTAATTTTTGTCTCGATAAATGCGTTTTTTTTCTGCTCTTTTGTGAGGAATATTGCTTTGCGCGCATCTTGCAGGCGGGCTTCGGCAGACAATTCCAACGCATCAATTTCCTCGGTTATGCTATGGATTTTTTCATGTAAATGCTGCTGGCAAGCGTCTATTCGCGCCAAAAGGCATGGCCCGGTTGTGGATGATATCAGGTGCGATGTAAACGCCGGCCCCTTGTTTGGGTCTATGAACGCGGCGCGAAGCTCTGACTTTACCGCGTCAAAAATTTTTAGCTTGCGCGCCCGGGAAAGTTCGCGTTTTGCGGCGTTGTATAACTCTGTGAGTTTGTCGTCTATGTTTACGCGCCCGGTTTTTATCACGTTTTGGTAGCTGTAATAATCTGTTTGGGCAAAATCCAGCTTAATAGGCAGCAAAATTTGCGCTAACTCTGCCCCCAGCGATGCTATATCAAGCTTTGTTGCCTGCACAAATTGGTTAAGGTCGTGGTCGTCTGGCGCGGCCTCAAACATAGGCGCGATTTCATTGAACAGGCCGTAGCCAAGATACGCGTTTAGCCCTTCGGTAGGCAATACCGCCGCCGACGCGCCTATGATATTGTAAACAAAATTGGCAGCATGGGGCATACCTAGCGGCAAGTTGGTTTTCATGGTAGATATATTCGAAAGCAGATTGCTGTAATAGTCTTGAATTGCGAACTCCTGCCCGGACTCCTTCTCTTCCAGCGCAAGGAAATTTACAATATTCTCTGCTGTTACATTCATGCAATAATCGTACGCGCCTTTTAGAAACATGCCGTCAATATTGCTGGCACTTACAAGGTGGCATAGGTTAAACGGCGCAAGAGAGCTATTGACTTCCAAGCGCGTGCCGTATTTTTGCCGGAAGCGTTCGCCGCGGCGTTCCTCTAAATTCATCCAGTAATCAAGTTCTTTTAGCGCGGCGTATCCGTTCCGCTGGATGTATTCCTCGTTATGTATGTTCAAATTATTGCCGGCCAGGTTAACATCCGGCGTAAAAAGATAGCCGCCAATTTCCACCTTGTCCAAGCCTTTGCTGCCATATTCGCGCTCCATTAGCCCGCGGATAATATAGGCAATGTCCAAGAACATGCCGCCACCCGTACCGCCAGACAGCCCTGTCAATATGAATACCAGCAGCTTGTTCTCCTGGTCTGCCCGCAAGGTACGAATTTTATTGTCGATTGCGTCAATCGTGGTGTTTATTTTCTCGAACAAAAGCAGTCGCCCGGCCTGGCGGTTGCCGCTGGCCCCTTTTGTGCCGTCGGTTATGGTTAGCCCCGGCGAAAGCCACTGTTTTATATAGTCTGGCAAAGTACTGCGGTTGCTTAAAATCGACCCAATCCCCGCGTTAGACAGCAAAACCATTTCTGTATGCGGGTCAAGGGCAATGCCTTTGTAACGTTTCTTATCGTGTTCGTTGGTTTCCAACGCAAGAAATTCTATGTTATCTGGCTTTGGCTTTTTTTGTTTAGTAATTTGATTGTCTGGCAGCTTAAAGCGGCGGTTAATTTGATATTTTAACCGCAACAGCGCGTCCGTTCCCGTACCGCCAAGGCCTATGACCAAAACTGGGTGGTTTATTGTGTCGATTCTTATTTTATCGCAGCAAATTCCTCCGCCAAGCGAGATATCCATTTGTTTAATATTTTCGTGGACTATTTGTTTCATATGTACCAGCCCCTTTATGCAGTCTATAACTATGATATGGGGGGTGGGGTGGGAATAGAACTGAATTTTACGTTTTTGTGTCGGTACAAGTATCACCAGTTAGCTCGTTTTCGCTCCATTTCATCAAAGTGATGTTGTCAAGGGTAAATGTCCAAAACTCATAAAATATTTATAAATATTTTTCAAAACTATTGACTCGAACACCGTGTCGTACTTTACAATATTGTCATGTACTGCAAGAAGGGAGAACTTCATGGAACTGCAAACAGTACGGCAAGTGTCATTAGAATACGGCATATCAGCAAGAATGCTACGCTATTACGAGCAAATCGGAATACTTGAAAGCCTGCGAACGGATGATTATGCGTATAGAGTGTACGATGAAGCCGGGATAAAGCGGCTCCAACAAATCATCATCCTGCGTAAGTTGCAAATTCCTGTCAAGCAAATCAAGGATATTATTACAAACCAAGACGCTGTGGCGGTAGTCGAAGTGTTCAAGCAAAACATCACCGAATTGGACGAAAGGATTACAGCATTATCCGCAGTTAAGTCGATATTGACGCGCTTTGTTGACGAAATGCAAAAGAAAGCGGATGTGCATTTGAAACTGGATATATTGAATGATAAGACTATGCTTGCCGTCGTAAATTCCCTTTCATTTTCCGAAAATAAAATACATGAAAAAGTATCGCTGGAAGAATTGAATCAAGCGAATAAACAGTTAAGTAAACAGGCCGAACAAACTGTGAGGATCGTCTACCGCCCGCCTGCGACGATGGCGAGTATCCGTCATAATGGCGGCGATACCGTTTCTGATGCAAAAGCCAAAAAAGATTCGGAAGCCGTCATACAAAAATTTATCAAAGACACCGATTTATTGAAACTCAAACCAGATATAAGGGTTTTCGGCTTCGGGCATGGTAATGGCTATGGCGGTTGGGAAATGTGGGTAACTATACCTGACGACCTCGACGTTCCGCCTCACTTAAAGAAAATAATATTCAACGGAGGGCTGTATGCGGTAAGCCCTGCCGGGTTCGATCTTAGTCAATGGGTGCAGGAAAGCGACGTGTACGATTGGGAGCCGCATAGTCCGGGCGGTGATGAATATATCAATCCGTTTAATATCTATGGCTTGAAAAATATTTATTCCGAAACGGGTGGCTCTATGTATTTTGAACACTCGATTCCTGTAAAAGAAATTGAAAAACTAACGCAGACGCAGATAAAGCAAATAGACGCGGCGCTGACGAAAATAGAGAAAAACAGACGCGGCGAACCGATTGAAATCGACCTGGCGGTAATGGTGAAAAACGGCGAATTTGATTTGAAGTATACGGACGGATTGATGGAAATAAGAGCGGAAGGCCGCTACGATGGCGCACAAATGGTAACGCCGCGTCAATTTGACTTGCCCTTAAAAATAGAAATGCGCGCCAAAACAAATAATACAGACATCAATTTGGAATACGCGAAAGGCTGGATATGTTATAACCATCACCAAACCCGCAACAAGTGGTTTATCATGGACTTTTTGAATGGATCGGTTAGTTCGTATAAATTACCCCGGAAAGCTGCGGTCAACGAGTTCGTCGATGTTGAATGGTTCATTGGCAGGGAAATGATGGTTGTCAAAGTAAACGGCGAAATACAGCATGTCGGCAGCGATTACGAATATGTACGGGCGTTTAATAAAAATCCCGATTACATCTTGTCATCGGCGGTCACCATTTCCACTACCGGCGGTTCGACGCTGACGGTGGAATCGCTCCGCATAACGGAAATTCAATAAAAACACAGGAGGGCATAAAAATGTCAAAGCAAAACAACGAAAACACCAGCCATGAAATCGAGGACAAACTCAAAAATACCCTAAGCGGTGACGCATTGAAGAATGCGTTGGATTTTGTCGCTTTTTTGAGAGCGAGTGGATTTACACTCGAAAAAAACCGTTTCTTCTATATGAGCGTGCCTACATGCCTGCTTTTGTGGTTTGACCATCCAGATTTTCCGACTGGTTATTGGGGTATCTATGACTGCCCGATTTGCGAATATGATGGTATTCCGCTGGACGAAAGTTTGAAGGAATTTGCTCGGGCGAATGTCAGAATATGCAAGGGCAAGTGTGGATGTCTCGACTGGCCGCGAGGAGGTAACCAGACAGTCTTTGGGAAAGAATTTAATGGCGCTTGTAATTCCGTAATCGTTTTCCATGATCCCGATACCCATGCAGTTGAAAAAGTAAAAAAACTGATGGAGTATTGGAAGTTGATTATTAACGAGAACGCAAAGACATCATAAAAAAACAGGATGATATGAAAATGGAAAACAGCAATCCGAAATTTGAAAAATTAGAGATCATAAAATGCGGATCGTACCGAATTTATCGGAAGGTCGGGTTTGATTTACGAAAAAAACGAAATGCTTGGATATACCGTTGGCAGGTTTATGAGAGCGGATACGCCCGTTCCGAACGGTATGAACTCCATTTATTAGCTTATTGGCCTTTTCCTTATGGCTGACGACTAAACAGTATGAATATCATATTTCCGTATTTCGGAATCGGTAGTCATGAGTGGCATGTTTTCCTCCATAGCCTGTGCGATAAGCATGCGGTCAAATGGGTCGCGGTGGATTAATGGCAAACTTCTTTGTGAAATCGTCATACAGGCTATTTAATTCGGCCTGTTTGGTAGCAATTTGCAAATCAGAACCGTCATATAGCTGTAGGTCAATGAGTTGTTTCGCCGCATCACGCAAGCCAACCATGCCCTTAACACGTTCTAATGTAACGGCGGGCATATCTACAGGGCGCATTATACTGTTTTCACGGAAGTAAACATTATTGTCTACAATGGTGTAACTGAAATTTTTAACGGCAGGGTCGGCCGGGAGGACAGGAGCAGCAGTGCCAACTTCTAAAATATCAATATCCCCTGCATCTCTAATACTTAGCCCAATATCCAAAGGCGTAATTTGCCCCTCAATATGAGAAAGGGCAGTTTTAAGCTGTTCGCCTAAATCTGCCCCTTCTATGGGTAAACATGAAGTTGATTTTTCGTTGCCGTACATTCGAGTGCCGGATTCAGCC
>Ga0123352_10004949_pt1 | contig 19855 bp, 13 predicted proteins | sample TergutLab28metaG_FD_89700 | JGI IMG/M metagenome (GOLD analysis project Ga0123352, IMG submission 89700) | Labiotermes labralis P1 segment gut microbial communities from Petit-Saut dam, French Guiana - Lab288 P1 | ecosystem: Host-associated > Arthropoda: Insects > Digestive system > Gut ...
CCCATGAAATAACTCAACAAATAAGTCGCAAGCTCCTGAGGATGGATGTACTAACATCCGAAATATGCTGAGCTTTAAATAATGAAATAATAAAGCAAGTGACATCAAGTAGGTCTATCTTTATTCAACTATCAAGATGATGCAGGGTTCAATATACGTAAGGTTTCCTGGCTTGTAAACCTTTTCATTGTTCGGGTTTCCTGTGAATATGAAAAATTGTTTTAGGGGTTCTTTTACGGAAGAGAAGTTTGGAAAACGCTGGCCTTCCTGTTGCTTATATTTCACCCAAGAAAGTCCAGATTTAAAGATCCAAGCATTCTCTTTTAATTTGATAGGAATCCATAATTTAGCCATAATTTAATTTATGTCTCGAATCTACAATAACCGTTTTTGTCTCACATAATATATTTTTAACACGTTATTTAAAGACGTCGTCAAATGCTAAGATATATAGTGTCAGTGACGGATAAATGATGCCTGGAACGTTGGTCGGATGATACTGATAGGGGAAAACCGAAGTTCTAGGTTAAAAACCTCTCTCACTGCCACATTTTCCACCACAGGTCCCACATACCCTACGTCGGTCTGGGAGTGAACCAGGGACTCCACAGTTACAGACGGGCGACTGACCGCCTGAGACATGACACGACCGTATGACGTAGGGAAAATTTAAAAATAAAACAAAAAATTTTAGAAGACTAAGAAAAACTATCCTATCCAGATTTCAGCACGTGCCAGCGATCTGCACAGACTGCCTGAGTCATGTAACGTATCTGCCACAATGTCAGTTTCACTACAGAAACAAAACAAACAAACACAGTAAGACTTATCTGTCATGCCACAGCTCCAAAGGTTTACACTCGCAGTTTATAACCAGTGCGACTTAATTCTATAGCTTAGCTGCAGAAGGGCGCAAGCACACATCGTACAATCGAGGAATAAAAATATTACGGGACGTATAAATTAAGATTACTGTCATATGTCAATAATTTTCTTGGTTTTGCTGTGCATAAAGCGAAAGCAGTATGTGGTTATATTGTCAATCGCCCTTCAGTACATTTCATGTTGAAACCAACGAATTATTTTTCAAGCGAGAAACCTTTAAAATACATACGCAAAACTTGGTAGATCCAAATATATAGCGTAAAACCATGAAGCTTCTGACATGCCTTCGGAAGGTTCTCAGTTTGAATGTCGTAAGAAACAACGATTATCCTGACTTTTCTCAGCTTCTCCATGTGAGCACGAGATAGAACCTCAAGTTAGGTCAATGTCTCTTCCTTCCACATGGTTTTCAATTCACTATTCACTGGTCATATTATGGACGCACGCTGTGTGGTCTGAGCTTCTGTTGGCGCCATTAATAATCCATAACAAACAAATAAACATTTGGTGAGACAGAAAAGGGAGCCGAAGACTTATGACGAAAAACTGCAGATATTAGTGTAGTAAGGTTGAGAACTGTACGTAACAGGGAAAGACCAATACCGAAGACATTACGTTTTAATTCCCAGGTAAAGTAAATTGTGTTTAAAATATAAGTTTATACTTCATGGGAAATACAGTCAGCTGTCAGTGCTGCTTAAGGAAACAGTGAAAGTTTTTTTCCAAAAATATTACGGGACAGATCTTATAGACGCTCGTACGAAAAATTCAGTTTTGAAATGCCAGACCTAATGGCACTTGAATTAACCATTCACATTTAACGGGTTACGTGTAAGTAACCTGCTATGCAGCTCTTTTATATCAAAAGACCTTTAATATTAATGTTTATTTTTTTGAAGTCACTTGGCAGCCCTGAAGTAGATAAGATTTCTGAAAATAATACTGGGGCGTATAAGGTAAAAGTAAAGCAGTCCCGTTACAGGCCCAGAGGGTTCCAGGAAGTTAAGGTTCCCAGATTTCGTGACAACGGCACAGGATAGCGGTAGGTTGTCAGCCTTACGCACCGGCCGCCTTTACACCCAGGAAATGTTCCTGGTACTCATTTTTGTTAGAGGCTGAGTCGACCCCAGGGCCATAGTGCGATCGGACACCAGCTGGGATCGAACCAGCGACCTTCCGATTTGTAGCACAGCACCTTAACCACTGTGCTACCGCGGTCCTCCGGGGCGTATAAGACTAAACTTTATTTGTCGAATTTAAATTTGGCCCGTATATTTTTAGTAACACCCCTAATTTAAGTACAAGTTGAAGCAATTGTCTAAAAACGCAGGCTTATTAAAACACTCAAATTGTATTTCAAACTGTTTCGATATGGCGTATTTTTCGCAAAGCACTATAAACAGTATCGTGTGCTATAATTTGTTGTTTGTCGCTTTGGAATCAACATCTTGTGTGGAACAGGTGAACTTAAATCGAGTGAGTGGAAAAGGTTTCAAAAAAGGCGTACAAAGACTCAATGCGATTGAACAGCAAATTGCAGCATGTCTTTTGATGGTTACGGAGTGGCGACAACTACATTTGTGTAAGAAATTCTTCTAGTAGGACTGACTGCCTGGCAGAGCGCTAAATTATGACGGTTGCATTGAAACAAGTCGCTAAAGCTGTGAATATTGTCTGCTCTAATGAACGTAATAATCGTTTTCACACTCTTTGTCTTAGAACGGAGAACTTGCCAATTCCTTGGCAGTGATATAAACCGAAACCAAGCAGTGGGTCAAAACAAGGTCGCTCTTTTTGCACGTGCCATTACTCAAATAAACCACAACCCTCAGTGCGAGGACACCGTGCGTCTTGCTGCAGCTCGGGCCGGTGTTTGTCGATGTCTCAGCCTATAAATCCGGCACTGAGCTTTTCAATATTTCCTCTACCTGTACTCTACAGTAGCCTGTGTCAACCGTCTTCATCAGAGGCTAGCACAAGAGGTCCATTGGAGGGATTTTCTCTAAAGCTTTACCTGCAGGACCAGCTCTAATCGCTTTATTCTGCAGCAATAAGATCAGTTCAGAGACAGGAAATACATTAACATTATATAGCCTTTGCGTTCAGTGGCGGGTAAAGTCATTTTCGGACCGTTAGAAATTTAAAGAATGATAACCTTTCCCTACCACCTTATAACACGAAATATTGAAACTGCGAATTCAGCATTTTTTACATATTTGTATTATCTTCTTCCCCATCATTACCCACACTTTATTCTTTCCTTTTCCATTATTATTACCATATTTTACTTCACCACCTACTATTTATCTGTACCCCGCTCCGTCTTGATTAACTTCTCAGTCATTGACTCTATTTATCCTTCTCTTCCTCTTTGTTTTTCTTTGCTCATGTGGTAGAACTTCTGGCGATTATCCGCCGCTGAATTGCCTGTGAGAAAATGACTGTTTTGGATATGCAATAGTAATTCTTAGAGGGCAATCATCCGGTCATTAAGTTTGTGTAGTCACAAAACACCAGAAAAAAAGTCCCACGGTTGGAACATCCAAGCTCGGAGGTGCTCACAGCAAGAAGCTGACACTGTGGGTTCCCCAGTAACTTGTTGGAGTGACCACAAATGAATATTACTGCTCTGCAGAATGCCAAAAATGTGCGATAACTTTCGGCCCTATTCTGATACTCAGACATATGAAGGGGAATTTAACAGACCGTTGTCAGTCGTTCTTCGCAAGCAGTACCCTTACGAAGAGAGGAAATTTTAGTACCCTACAGTCGTAATGGTAACATTTATTTATTTTTTCCTCATTTATTCTTTTAATTCAGTATCATTCATTTTCATCAAATTTATTTCACCTGTTCCAAATGCGTATTTTGTAACAGGAAACTTGACTTTGAGTTTCTAACGAAATTCCATGTATAAATATAATGTAGATTAATTTTGTGCTTCTAATGGACTAAAGGAGCCAATCCACGTGACCGTGTGGTCTCACACGTACGTGTACAGCCATCTCGGCTCCTGGGTTCTCGGGTTCGAATGCCCCTGAGAGCATGGATTTTCATCTCAGGTGTTTGTTGTGTGTTGTGCAGGTAGCGCCATCTGCGACGGCCTGATCACTGTTGCAGGGGAGTCCTACCGTGTGTGTGCATGTGTGTGTGTAATTCTGTGAGATCTAATAACCTCAACAATGAGGCGATCTAGGCCCAACGTGAGTTGCTGGACCACAAAAAAAGGGTTAAAAGGTTTTTATAATGCAAATTGTCACTCGAAAATTGAATTTAATGACGTTTGACTATATTTTAACCTAAGTCTCAAGTATCACCTGATAAGCGATGCTTCATTGAGACGATGCTTCGTTGACCCAGGTTTGCTGTGTTGTAATACGTGAAAGATTTGTGCAGGATGAAAAAAGTGACAGAATTGTTGATGGGAAATATCCGAAAACTGGAGAAATCAGCTTGTAACGATATCAAAGCATTATTTATAATAATTTGTGCAGGAGAGACACCTGGATTGACTTGCGCCTTTTCGGGTATGCACACCGATGTGTTGTGGTCTATGTTCTTCTGAAATATGACCCCATGTCACTGAGTAATTTGTGCGCGACTTTTTGAAGTCACTATACTCTGTCGAATAGTCGGGATGCACATTCCAGAATAAAGAAGACAAAACGTACTCCTTAGCAGATGTCTGTTCAATGCTCAAGTCCTCCGAGCGATCTCGCCTCCGTATCCCAACATTCAGGTTTCTATTTTCTCGTGTTCATCTCATTGGGTCCCAGCCTGAATTCACTGGCGCTTCATGAAACCTTTCCCTTAATTCCAGCGTCACCTTTCAATGTGAGACCTGTTTCGACAAAAGGAACTCTGGGTAGCAAGGTTTCTGGGCGCAAACTCTATATCTGTGAAGGTGAGAAATGTCCCTAACTAGTTTCAGTTCCCAATGTGCTGTGTGAAGACAGTTCTGCTACAAAAAATTTAAGTTAGTATGGCTTTTGTGTTTTCAGTTTTGGTTATATGTTTTAAATTTGCTAAAAGATAATATAGTTGATTCAGCTTTTATAAGCATTAACAATCACAAGTGCTAATATGAATTTCTGGAATTTGAACTCAGACTTTTTAAAATATGTTTCAGAACGGAATAAATACGAATATACCTAGAAGTAGGACGTGATATATATTTATTTGTTGCTTGCTAAGTAATGGTACGTGAACAAGTGTCTGCGTGGTCCTTCCTTACCGTACAAAAAAACAAACTGATTTCAGTACAGTCACTTATAAAAATTATAACCTTCAGCTATAAACATGTGTATTTTCTTCCCCTTTTTGTTAATTCCAGACCTTACGTATATCACTCTTTTACCATCTGTATCTGTTCTGTTTTATAGTGTTTTATCTGACTCCTGTTTTGATTCGGTTTGTCAAGCTATGCGCATGTAGAGATCTCTACACCACGCGCGCGCGCAATGGCCAATACAGGCCGAAACATGTAGTTGTTTCCATCACACAGTCATTAAATACACCTCAGTGATTAAGTTGTATTTGACTGCATACCTTTTCCTAGTTTCACCCTTTTATCATTTCTCGTATATTCTAAACACAACTTTTCATACTTCCTGCACTGGTCTTAGATTTTCGTACTCTAAATTTTTGCAACAAGTATCTCATTACCAAACTAACGAAGTTTCTGTCAAAGAACACCATTGTACTGTAATCTGTACGGATAAGTTATTGTGCAGCACAAATTTATGGCTGTGGTGGAGATAATGTTTTAAACGTGTTTATAAAAAACCGGTTCAAGTCTTAGGCAACGTATAGGTGAGCTTATGACACACGTCACTCGAGATTTATAAAGTTGTATTCTTATATTGCACGTCATTGCGCAATCTTGAAAACGGGTGTGATCCAAGTGACACGTTCGAAAGTGTTACTCCGCGACAACCACGCGGGTTTTGTACCGTTTTGGTTGTTTATTGCGCAATGTTGCGTCATTCGTCTAATAGTCTTCATCGAGATTTCAGTAGTCAGAAGGCATTTTGCTTGTTATGAGTGTTGGATATTTAGGGACTCTTCATTCTTTTGAGTTCTTATATAGCGACAATGAGACTGAAAGTTAACCTGAAGTGTTGAATCGATAAGGATGTGGGAGGAATCGGTCTTTTCCGTATGAAGACCCAGTTGTTCTTGTGCCTGCGAGGACTGAGAGCAAACACTGCCTATGTCACATTCGAAAATCGTGCAGGACGCTTTACGACTGCCTTCTGTGATGACAGACGGCAGGTCTTTTATAATGGTCGGGGGCGAAATGATATGAAAACCCTGGATAGTGGTACCTTCCCGAGAATATGTGGCAGTCGGTGTAAAATACCGTTCTAATAAATGGAAACAGTTTGAAGATGGAATCTAAATTCGAAAGTAACGGCTGATAATATGAATATCTATACCTCTCTCTTAATATAATTCCGTTTCGTTCTCGGTCCCTGGAATTTATCTGATGAAGAACAGTCTGCCACAGGTAAGGAAGAGACCTATCAATCGACGAAATCATGCTGAAAAATTTGGTGAGCTGCTTCAAAAAATAAAAGTGAATTGAAGACAGGTAAACAAACGAAACTGTAACGACATCTTATTTGATACAAGTGCAGTTTGGATGTGTAGCGTAAATTGTGTCTGGGTTGCGGTTTCGAGCCGCAAATAAAGACAGCCTCCTCGGTAACCTTTCGTTTTTCACTGTCCGCAATCACTCGCTCTACACATTTGACAAATAATACAGGTGATACAGGACATTAAGGTATCTTACGACTAACAAACGTACGAGTTCTTCCTGAGACCCTCCCCGTGACTTCCAAACACAGACTTGCAATAAAATGTGGTTGCTTCGCTGTGGTCTTTCATGGGGAGATCTGGTACTTTCGTTTTGTCTTTGACGTTAGTTCAGTTCGACTGAATTTGTTACCGTAAGCAAGCAGTTCCCTGGGCAAGAATCCTCTTTTTAACGGAGTCGAAATTTCCGGTACTGTTTTCTCATGAACCCACCACTGGTCCCTTACCTGAGTCAGTTAGGTCTGAACTGTAACGCCAGATTTTATTATTTGAAGAATGCCGTTACTATACTCCCATTTACACCGACACCTAATCGTTGTCCAACGTTGAGGTGTTCAATCCAAAATGCTGCGCGATACTCATGTTCCTCTTGCATGCTACGTGTCTTCCTTATTTCATTCTCCTTCGTTCGACAACTCTTACAATTTTAGCTAGGAGCCTGCAACCGAATTCCATTCTAAACTCTTCGAGTCCCGTTGGTATTTTCAGACTGCATTTTTGGAAGTTCTATTTTAAGAGAATAATATCATAAAATCTTTTAAGTCTCACCTTTCCACAGATTTTCTGACCAAAACGTGGTATGAATGTTTGATACGACAGCGTGCATGTTACATGGCCAACCCACACCACTGTTCTTAATTTAATCACTCTAAGATATAAATTTAATGTTTATTAACAATCCTCACAGACAAAGGCATCCAAAATTAACACATCAGTAACTCCCAGTGAGATCAGTTGTGACTTATCTTGATACACATGAGTATGGAAATTTAATGGTTTAAAAGGGAACCCTCTGTGTGCTCCAGCAGAATTATAGTATCGCAGAAAGAAGGGTACTGAAGTCAGAGTTGTTTTCAAGTATGTATTGCGTGCGAGAATTTACATTAAGCTTTTAATTCTGTTGGTCTTCATCATGTAACTTGCATGTCAGGTAAAGACAGAGCTGTTCCTGTCCACGCCATGAGTGTAGATATTGCTCTACTTATTCCTAACTTCAGCAGTAGATGGGAGGGAGTGTCCAACTTCAAGCTCCAGCCGCTATACTCCAGGGTGGGCCCCAGCGTCGGTCTGGACATCTTGGGCACGTACACTACCACATTCAGTCATTCGTCAGATTATACCACCCACGAAGATCCGAATTCTCATTCAAGCGGATTCCTCTCACGCCCCGTTACAAGAGTTCTCACTTAACTGCTGAACATCATATAGGCCAATACACAAAACATGAAGCATGCACAGGAAATAGCAAACCTAATGTGGCTGCTTCCAAGTTAAATGAGCAGTGTGATGGTTAATAGGTATGAGGGGTTCTATAATCACAATAAGACAGGCATTGTACGTATAACCTAACAATGAGGCGCGTACATGCAACCATTGTTGTAGTGGAAAAGCAATGAGTATTACATATTCTCAGTATGTGTTTGTAGCCTTAGGTATCCAGCATGCAATGCGCATGAGTTATGTTTTCATCTGTGACCTGTGTGGCTGTATCATGTTCTTCCACATTATCTTATAAAAGGCACTTTTTCGAAAAAAGTTAATGAATAAAAAATATTTGATTTTTTCAAACCTTTGTGTGAAACATTTCTAATTCTAAGAAGAACTGAGCGAGATATAAATGTAAAGTACCCTCGTGCTTGTCAGATTTTAATGAAAATTGAATTTTCTCGACAAATTTTCTAAATATACTCAAACATCAAATTTCATGATAATTTGTCTATTTGGAGTCGAGTTGTTCCATGCGAACGGACAGACACGATGAAGCTAATAGTCGCTTTTCTGTATTTTGCAAACGCGCCAAAAATTAAAGTTATGTGTGTATGAATACCGGCGTAATTAACGTACGTTAAACAGATTTATTCTTGAAACGCTAATATTTGTTTGAGCCACAAGACATTGACCCGCCCTTATGGAATCCAAAGTACATTACCATGTTCAACAAGCCTATGAGTCCAATTACATCTTATACTTTATTGCTTTGAGACGCATTTTAATAATATCCCACAATCCACTTCTAAGATTCATAACTGAATTCATTTCTTACGAATTTAAGATGCAGTTGTATATATTCTTCATCTTTTCCAAACTTTCCGAGGTTCTGTCTTATTTTTATACAAGGAATTTAAATAATCTGGCAGAATGACTAAATATAATTCACTGAGCTTACGCAACACAAGTTTGTTTACCAAAAATAATGAAATCTGCCCTGGAAAAAAATAAAGAGGATTTCATACAAACTGTAATATCATCAGAACTATCAGGATAACGTACAGAAGGCTACCAGCATGAGCTCCATCTTTCTGACGATTTCTGGTACATTTTGGCGACAGTTTTGGTTTCTGTATTGCAAAAATTTTCGCACGTCCTGACACACTTGGAAGGATTCAGTGCACGGGTTATCAGAAAACACAAAAAATGATTGCCCGTAAATGTACATGCCCAGAACAGGAGTCCATATGCAAGCCATTCAGTTTCGCCAGATCTTATTTGAATGCGTGTCCAAGGTGTAGTTCGTAATTTGCTACAGACCGACATTTTTTTTTTCAGTCACTGGAAACGAGAGTCGCCATAGCTGCGTACTCCTCTACCTGCGTTAAGACTGGTGTGTCAGAAATCAGCATGCACTGGACAGCACCATTTATCTGTTGCGCAATAAAACAACTCCCATCAGTCAGTCTTTGCCGGTCCTTCTGGTAGTGCATCGTGAGTCATACCACATCATGTGTCACCTGGGGGGTTTGTGTATGCTTAGTCACGCAGGCAGCACGGTGTAGTAGGCGACATTGGTAGGAATGCAGTTTGTTTGCGGTGACCTCCAACCGGCTGCTGCGGCCAAGCCTGCGGGCGGTGCGAGATTCTTTCCTACATCCGCGCGGATCTGTACGCTATACCCGGTGTGTGTTGTGCTTTGTTTTCATATATTATCCGAACGTTACAGGACAACAGTCTAAACAACATTAATTTATGCTATCACTTTACCCTTTCGCTAATGGCTCATCTTTATATCCTGTTCCGTGACTCTCCAAAGGCTAAATACAGCTACTGTCTTGCTGGAGAAACCTGCTGAAATTGTAGCGGTATAGGTCTCTGCGTGCGTACATGCTTTATGGGAGAAACGAGATGTGTATATCCTTCAATCACCTGTCTTTTAAAAGTCGCGTGTTAGTCGGTTGTTACAAAATTTAGCGTGGAAGCAGTCGTTGATTTGTTGGTAAAGTACAGATTTAGGTTATATTGTTATATTAGATTTGCCACATTCCTGTCTGTTTAAGGAGATGGGATATCATAGTGCAGGAGTGACCACCACATGGTTTGCGCACGTGCCAGGCGCGGCTCGCGCAAGTTGCGTTCAGGAAAATAATATGTAGTTCAGATGAACACGAGGCTGACCGTGAATTAGCTGAAACTAACCTCGTCTGTCATTAAAATCAAATCGCTTATTGTCCGTAAGAAAAGAAAAAAATACTATTCTTTGTGTCTGACGGGCAGCAAGCGATTTGATTTGAATGATCCACAAACACAACGATATATACTCCATTAAATTTACATACTGTAGATTGATGAGCAGAAATAAGGATCCATCAAACAGAAGAAGATACAAGCATTGCATTCCTTAGTGCGTCGTTTTTGCCTGAGTTGTCTCCTAAACTGGTGCTGCCGAATCTCATCTAGCTGGCTACCCCTGGCACATTTTTTACAGTGAATTGCTACGTCTGGACAACCCTTGAATCGTGGTTCGATTCTGGGTAAGAGTAAGAGGATGTTCTATTGCCCAGAGCGACCAGACTGGCTCCGGGATCCACGCAGCCTCCTGTTCAACGGGTACAAGGTGCTCAGCCCCGGGAGTACAGCGTTCGGAGTGTGAAGTTGTCTATGAACACCCCCCCCCCCTCACGTGTCGTGGTTAATGCAGTAAATATGTTTATTGTATTACTTATGTTTATTGTAAATTATTTATTGTTGTACGTTTTAATTAAACTGTGGTGTAAGCTCCATTAATTTATCAACAACACCGAAACATGTAGGAACCAAGTAAGAGAAAGAATATATAGATTGTAGAATTGTGCATTTGTTGATGCTACCGGAGTTTTAATATGTCATAATGCACGGAATGAACAATGTATAAATGTTGATATTTGCTAGCTAATTAGTAAGCGGAGCATTTTCGTATTTTATTAGAATACTGTATTTTGGCACTGTCATTTGTCTGGGACATTTGATGTGGGTGTACAACATTTAGGAATCTGGCTGCGCTTCTGTCTGCTATTAAAACAAATTTTTAAAATCTATTCTGTTGGATGCGTTAGATCTCTCTCACGGGTACGTGTCAGATTGATCTGTCGGATCTAACAGAATAGGTTGCAATATGTCTGTTACTTTTACCTGAAGACTGCATCAGAGCAAGCTATAAAAATACTGCGCAGATCAAATTTAACTGGAAAATGAATAACACCAAATTCTTATAATCAACCGAACACTTCCTCTCACCTTTAGAGAGGTGCGGTTAATATCTTTGAATTTCGACTTAATGCTCGGCGCCATTTCCTTTTGCGGGTAAATACCTTTCGGAAAAAAAGAAGAATGTACCTTAGGAAAGAATGGAGATGCGTTATTAGCGCTGCAAAGATGGTAGAGTGATTGCCTGGTAATCCCCATGGTAACCTAGAAGAAAAACAACTTATTTCCCTTCTCTAAGATTTCTGAGAATCCAAAGTAACATGTCGTCCTATGGAGAAGAGATCATTTAGATCTATTTAAAATTATCAGGGTATACGTCTTCCTGTCCAGTAATCAAAGGCAGTACCTCCGGAATATGAAGCAGAACATCGCGGCCTTCATTTCACATTGATTTCTTCGACGTAAAAATGTCTCATTTTTTTCCTCAAGGATTACATTTGACTTAGGAGTACATACGCGTGGCATTCCACAAGACTGCGCGCTCCGAAGTGTGTTTACCTGTAGTTTAGCAAGCAACGCAATACAATAAATTATGTTTTTATTAAATCAGTCCATTGAAATGTGATGATTTATTACAACAGTTAGGAATCAATTACCGCAACCCCTGCCAAGAGATCAAATCATTGAGTGACAGCAAAACTGTCGCCATGCTTATCATAATTCATTCACTGCGCAGGTGGAGTATTTTTTATTCCCATGAGGTGGCCAGTCACGTTTAATTTTCCTGGAGTATTTTTAAAATGACATTTTTTTGTGAGCATGTGACATGTAAAACTTGCTTAGTATGTTACAGTTTATCGGACCTGTGTTAAATGTCTTCTGGATAAGCAGCAAACAGACTGGCTTTTCCATATTTGATGTGGCTGGTCTTACGCTGTGTCATGATAGGAGGGCATGACTACTGGGAAACAAGATGAAAACTAAAAGGCATATGTAATGCTCAAAATTTTTTTCTTTTGTTTTCCGAGCACAGAGTGAATAAAAGCACAACGATTTTGCCTACCTCTCTTTTGAGTCGCTGGATTTGATGTACTGCGTTTCATTTTATGTTCACTGCCACCGGATAACAACCCAATTGCAATAAATAACTAAAAAAATTATTATTATTATTATTATTTATCTCTTTCTTTTGACGATTTCTTTTCTAAAATAATGACGAATTTCTTGTTATTGGCTTCTCACTCAAGTACAGACATTAGCGAGACAAAGCTTTTACAAACTTTGTGGAGTAAAAGCTGGTTTTTCTGTCACTGGATTTTCCGGAAAGCTCTATTAACCGAAAACTTGTCCATTACATATCACTATTAAAAATACCGGTAGTACCCACCACCGAATTCGAGAGTTCAAACAGCGAAAGTTGATACAACTTGACTACTGACAAGGTAAATTTAGGTAAGCGAAAATTTAAGAAAGCTACTGCAATATATATATATATATATATATATATATGCAATTTGTGTTGCGATTATGATATTTAATAGAATGAAATTTTATATATATATGTATATATATATATATGTAACGGAACAGGATATCAGGTGGCAAATTAAATTTTTGGGACTGTTCATGAGTTTGCTAAGTACGCTAAGATACACAAGCGGTATAACATTCTAATATCTGGGAAACTGTAATATCCGACAATATTTTGGTCCCGGAACAATTTGTAGTGTAAATTGCATCGTATTTGTATTACATTTACTGACTTACTCTTAGAAATCTTTCCTGTTCCACTGCTTTTGTCATAAGGGACAGAAGTTATTTGTGTTCACATCACAGATCGAGGAGATAAAACAAATCAAATGCATGTTTAAGAAGCTACGTGTGTTGGCGTCATTTATTGTTAAAGCTATATTAATTACTATTCAAACAGACACACCATTTTACTAACACTTGTAAGTAAATGCCGTGTAGCGACTGCAAACGAGCAGTAAAATCCTCCCTGCAAATAACAGACTTAATATTTATCTCAGAAGTTAGCAATGAAAATACAGAATGAAAGAGGCAATGTACGTATAACGTAACATTGAGGCGCGTTCGTGCAACCATTGTTTCAGTTGAAAAGCAATAAGTATTACATATTCTCAGTGTGTGTTTGTAGCCTTAGGTATCCAGCATGCAATGCGGATGCCCCATATTGTCATCTGTGACCTGTGTGACTGTATCATATTTTTCCTCATTATCTCATGAATGACACTTTTTTTTTCGAAAAAAAAATGTTAATGAATATAAAATGTGTGTTTTGTTTTTCTCTACAACTTATATCAAAAACATTTTTCATTCTCAGAAGAAATACGCGAGATATGGTTAAAAAAAATATTTGTGCCGGTCTTCGTGTAAAGTATCCGTTATTATTGTCACATGTTAATGAAACTCGAATTTTCTGGACAGATTCTCGGTAAATACTCAAATATCAGATTTCATGAAAATCCATCCAGTGGGAGGCGAGTTGTTCATTGTGAATGGACGAACAGACAGACGTGACAGAGCTAATAATCGCTTTTCGCAGTCTGGAGAACGCGCATAAAAACAACAACCAGCTATATTCTCCTCCACATGCTGTACTTGCTTCGAATCACAGGAACAAGTCCAGAACACCTGCAGTGCGAGTGTCTCGCTGTCCTTAGGGCTGCATTTTCAAGTCAACTTAAAAACTGTTCAGAAAATACAGATATTCTGGTTATGAATATAAGAAAAAATCTTTGAGAACGTTCACAAGTACGAGGAACTGTAAACCCACAGTACTTGAAACTGGCGTGTTTCATCTTTAAAAATGTATGCGTTTCAAAGAAATATCTCATATATACGTAGTTTGTGATTGAGTGACAACCCATGTTGACTAAGTGACGTAACTGGGTATCCATATTTGCAGAGTCGCCATGGTTGCGCTTGGCTTGTGACTGACTCACCCGAGTTTTTATGGTTTGTATATAATGTGGATTGTGTCTGACATCACAATGCCGAATTTCAAGGAGTCATACTTGGCTTTACGTAGTTATCATTTAATACGAGTGGTTTATGATCGACCCGCACCCACGTTCTTATGGTTACAGCGCTCGGTGGTTAAGACTGAGTTTTGTTTGTGGTAAGTCACGCACTGATTTCCCTAGTTTCCAGGCTTACGATGTTGCGAGAGACCATGTTCTGTTCATGATGTCACAACCCAGGTTCCCTTCGTCATGACAGGGCTTCTTTGTTTGGTTTCTATGGAAAAAATACTAGGCAGATAAAAATTTGAGTTATTTACAATACGATCACGAGATGGTATCTTTCCGACACAAATAATTAACGCTTGGTTGCTGTACGTGTCCGACAGGAGGCATTAACGCGTGGTTTGTGAGTGACGTCACATTTGATTTACGGTTAGTTCGGAAATAATACGTTAGGCCTTTAATATGACAGGCCAATTTCGCTTATTAATCTGATACAATTATTGAGGTTAGTGTGCTGAGTATTTCAGAACCTGTAGCAAGTACTTGGAACGTTGCTAATTCGGTTATTTAATTCTGTTTCTTCAACTATGGCTATTCGGTCCGTTTTCGGGCCGTGGCCTACCCGATGATCATTGAAGTTAGTATGTATAATCAAGCATCATGCCGTGACTATGTATCTCTGTGCTTGATTAAGCATACACCACGCAGACGTAAGTCCGGGGATCCAATCCCGGTGGAGGGGAGATTTTCCGCACCCGTCCAGACTGGTCCTGGGGCCCACCCAGCCTCCTGTACAATGGGTACCGGGCCTTTCCCGGGGGTAAAGAGCGGCCGGGGCGTGACGCTGACCACTCACCCCCTTCTACTGCCGTGGTCAAGAAAGAGTAAAGCTATACCTCTACTCCCCCTACGGGCTGTACGGCCTGTACAGAGCCTCAGTGCCTGTACAAGGGTGCACTTTACTTTACTTTTACACAGATGTAAGCGGGAACTGGCTTATGACTCCGAGACGTGGACATTTTGTGTTGTGTCTCTTTACGTCCGGAGAAACAGGTCCGAGTTATTTATTGGCTAGAGGGTTACGTGGGCCTCAGAGCCGGTGTGGGCGAAGTGGCGAAGAGAGAAATTCTCTCTCCCTACCGGGAATTGAAACCAATTCGTCTAACTACCATCCCATTGTAACTCCTTTAATGTAAGTCGCACAACACAGATTGACTGCTGGTCCGGGTAACCTACTGGTTTACCGTCTTTGCCTCTAAAGAGTCACAGGATGATGCCACTGACGCATGCTCAACTTGTCTCCTAAAAACTAATGAAACTGCGAGCGGATAAACGTTCAAAAGGTACAGTGTTGTCACGTGAATCGATACAAACTTTTGAAAATGGATGGCAGCGGAGGGAGGAATCAAGATAAGAGGAACAGCAACACATCTATAAAGCGAAGCTTTATTGTTCAAGTGCTTTCACGTGTCATTTAAACAGGAAGAGGGCGTGGGGACGAGTTCGGCTGCTCACACTGTAGTTGGTCCACAACGCCACGAGTTGTACTTGTTTTGGTATTGTAGGATACGAACTGATAGACCGAGGAATCGTTGCTCGTTTCCTGTCAAAGGGTAGGAGATTTAATTCTTTCCCTATGCGCCATGAACGGTTCAGTGACAAATCAAGCCTCGAGTCCAATAAGTATTACCAGGGCCTTTCTTTCTCAGAGGTAAATTGGCCATAGCATGTAGCTGACTGCTCATCTCTACCTATTTCCGACGTTAGGAAAGAGTGTTTCTGTAGGTTCTTCTACCCAAAAGTCTTCTTGTCTTCCACGTGGACAAATTTACATTAGGTACCTTATTTTTGCACACCACCTACACTTATTTGAAGCTTTTGATTATGTTAATTACTGTGTTATTCCCAATATACTGTAGAAACTAAATACAGGGAGCTTTGTTTCTTGTGTAAATAAAAATTGGAATTTACAGACCAAGGTAGCTGTGGTCTTCACAGTTAAGTTCAAAAAACAAAATCTGCCTAATTTTTTTTATCGTTACCCCGTTGTGGCGATGCTCTGAAGGCTGTCTTCGGGCCGACAAAAACATAGACATTAATAAGCTACTTAATTATTTACCGGACCTCCCCCAGTCAACATAGAGCAGTCATGTCATATGTACCCTCGTTAAACCCTGACGTTAACAAAGACTTACTATGATAATTTTCAGGCTTTCACAGCAGGAATTTCTCAGATCATATCCTAATGGATTCTTAAACCGTGTAGGATAATAAGTTTTTTCCGAAATTTTGGGAGAATGTTGAGAAACGCGATAGAAACGGTCTTTATCTAGTGATTACGTTTGAAAATAATTGGACATCTTTGCTGTCCAGTCGCTATATCTCTGGGAAAAGAAATTCCTGTTCGCTTTAGTTACTACTGTGGGCGGCGGATAGAGTCGACCTGGATGCTCTGTCGGTTGCGAAAAGAAAAATCTCTCTCCATATAGAACTGAACCAGGATCATTCAACCCTCTGTCATTTACTTTACTGACTGAGCTATCCCGACTATTATAAATGAAGAATATATTACGAACTGAAACCTAAGCCCTCGCCACGCTTTGACAGGATTGTGTCGATGTCAGTAACTTCAACAAAAGTTGCAATTCTGTAATATAGCACTGATTAGCATCAGCTGTCTCACAAACCCTGTTCTGCCAGCTAGTTTTAGTTTTCTGCCAATAAATGAACTGTCTTTACAGACGATCACTACAGGACCCTATCCTGAGGGTATAAACCCAGCCAACATCTTTCACGTCGAAGTGGTTACAGAAACTGTTTACATTTCCCCGTCATTTACGTCTAGATCCCCAAGTGGTCTATTCCCTATTCCCTAGTGGTTTTCCACTTTACATTTAATATGTGTTTTCCTGTATTCCAGTTGTCGCTCTTCTACTGTCCCTCTTCGCTCCGAAACGACTTGTTTTTTTAAACTTATAACATCGAAAGAAATTCATTTTTTTATACAGGCAGTTCGTCACTCGTCTATCATAACCGTATACTGTAGTAGACGTAATCCCTTCGTAATGGAAAAAACTCTTATTTCATTTTATTTCTAAGATGGCACTGTTATCAGAGCAGTTCTGTGAATAAATGAAGCCGTAAACACTCACACAATTTTGATTAAATAAATAAAGAAATCTACTTTTACTTGAACATAAGTATAAAGAAATTCGTTACAGATTACGTTCCCTGATGTTAATAAAAATCCAACCAGATGCAACAGTATGCAGATATTTATTCACTGCAAAGTCACTCCACATGTTTCGGGTGTCACATCACCCATCATCAGGAGTACTAAAAACTGTAACCGCAACCTCCGGTACAGGTCATAATACTGGTACAGCTGCTTCCCTCCAGCGTGGCCTGATCAGGCTTGATGATGGGTGCTGTGACACCCGAAACATGTAGAGTGACTTTGCAGTGAATAAATATCTGCATACTGTTGCATCTGGTTGGATATTTATTAAATTGAATTGTGATGCACGGAACCAAGAGCTTAAAATTTAAGTTCCCTGACTTATTGTTTGCGATATTCTAAAAATGATACCTCTTGTTTAGAATAGAATGAAGTTTAAGAGCGATTATGAGCGATGTATTAGCGGGCGGAATGATGCCATCTATTTGCGCACACCATTTTATTTTTGTTTCTATGGAGTGGCTGAAGAATATATTACAAATTGCTGTTTAAAAAAATATCCAATTCGATATTCGATCCTGACACTTCACCAAAAAGTACCCGCTTGAGTATTCTCTTGTTGAAATAAATACCGTTACAAAAACATTTGCACTAACGTGTTTTACTGAATTAAAACTAACATTTAGAGTTTTTAAATAATCTTCATACTAAAAACATAAGAAAAATAAGCTGAGCACAATATTGACTGTTATAGAGCATAAGAAGTCTGACCGTTTTCCCTACTTACCATATTTCATCGGTTGTCCCTTTGACATTTCCACATAACTCAGAACAACAATCTCACCACAAACACTTGCCAACATTAATACGATTACGATTGCCCGCATTTTCTCATTAACCCTTCAAATGCCGAGTTAAATCCCATCTGCCAATTGCTGGCATTGTTAGGAACTCACCCTATGCTCCACGTTAGCAGGATAAGGGTTAATAACCCCACAAGAGGGACTTTTGTGAACTATCCATTTTTTTTGACACACTTTCAGGTGTCGATCAGAGACGCAGAGCAACCAGGTCTGCTGGCCTCTTTGGTTGTTGAGGGTCTTATTTCATGTGGGAACAAAATTCTGCCGTACGTCGTAATGTGTTACAGAACCGCATACAGTGTCAACTCAGTGTACGTTCGCCCGTAAGGGTTGGTGTAATATATTGTGCTTGTACGGTACAGTTTTTATCAGCACCTTCACTTTAAGATAAACTCTGACAGATAACGGCAAAACATATTCATAATATGCAAAATGCAATTGATAGAACGTAAACCTGTTATATATTATTTTAAATTATGATATAATTCTGGCTTCCTTAAAAGCTGCTTTCTAATCAGAACTTTCTTCTTTACAGCCGCTAGTTTTTCCTACAGCCAAAAATTGGTCATTTTTGTTGTGCATTAGTTGTTGTTGTTGTTGTTGTTGTTGTGTGTGTGGCGCTTCGACCCGATTCCAAGTCATGGCCTATCCTTACGGGTTTTAAGGAGTGTCATCCCCGTTGTGTTAGTTAAAACACAAGGAAACAATTATGCATGGACATGACCGTCAAAACACAACTATATTGTCAATTATACGTAACACGTCAACTACATGTTTCGGCTAATACTATTTTGGTCATCATCAGGTTGGACACACGTCCGTGGCCGGTAGCCGAAACGCAGACAAATTATGATGTCTACACAGTCACTAAGGCAGACCGGTGTGGATCTCAGCTCCCCCTACTACTGACAGCAATTACAACACCGCAATAACAGCCGGCTTCCCCCTCAAGCCTACGACACCCCATTGATACCTCCAGCAATAATGGCGAACATTATGAAATCATAGACGTAACATGACACTGTACTCGTATAGATCTACATATTGAACCTTCTGCACACACGCCCTCCAACTCCTTTGTAAACAAGATCTCGTCCCCCTCTACTTACACCAACACTGATGGTTATACTGTATCATATTATATATTGTGTAGTTTTCTCCGATAATTGTGTCCAACCTGATGATGGCCAAAATAGTATTGGCCGAAACGTGTAGTTGACGTGTTACGTATAATTGACAATATAATTGTGTTATGACGGTCATGTCCATGCATAATTGCTTCCTTATCTTCTATCGTTACGGGGCTTCGCGATCACACTCATTGGACACACCACACTCGGTAGGACTCCTCTGGACGAGTGGTCAGCCCGTCCACACAACACTAACAAGAAACAAACGTCCATGCCCCCCGGCGGCATTCAAACCCGCAATCCCAGCAAGCGCACGGCCGCAAACCCACGTCTTAGACCGTGCGGCCCCTGGGACAATGATATATATATATATATATGTAAGTAAACGGAACGCTATCTGGATTGGTCACATTTTGCGTAGAAACTGCCTTCTCCAACAGGTTATTAAAGGAAAGATAATCGGGGGGGGGGGGGGGGGGGGTAGAAAGAACAGGAAGACGAAAAAGAGAGGGGGGGAAGCTGAGGACCCAAAGGAAAGGAGAGGATACCCTCATGGGAAGGGGCACGCTCTAGACAGCTCTATGGGGAGAGCTC